>Ga0207698_10000013_pt1 | contig 255414 bp, 232 predicted proteins | sample KBSCornC22_FD_184298 | JGI IMG/M metagenome (GOLD analysis project Ga0207698, IMG submission 184298) | Corn rhizosphere microbial communities from Kellogg Biological Station, Michigan, USA - KBS Corn C2-2 (SPAdes) (version 2) | ecosystem: Host-associated > Plants > Roots > Rhizosphere > Soil ... | reverse complement strand
CTCGAGCCAGTGCTTGGCGCGCTCCTCGTCGATGTTGATCGTCGAGGGCTCGGTCTGCGGGTTGTACTGGCCGATCGTCTCGATCGTGCGCCCGTCACGCGGCGAGCGTTTGTCGGCGACGACGATGCGCCAGATCGGGTTCTTCTTCGAACCCACGCGTCTAAGTCTGATTCGGACTGCCATAGCGGCTCGGCAGCTTAGCGTCTTCTTATCTTGGGGCGCGGTGCGCGCTGGTCGCCGCCCGCCAGCTTGGCCATCTGCTGCGGCGTCGGCATCCGCCCGTTGGCCATCGCTTTCATCATCACTTTCATCTGGTCGAACTGCTTGACCAGGTTGTTCACCTGGGTGACCTTGGTGCCCGAGCCGGCGGCGATCCGTTTACGCCGCGAGCCGTTGATCATCCCCGGGTTGGCCCGCTCGCGGGGGGTCATCGAGAGGATGATCGCCTCGACCCGGTCGAGCTCGCGCTCGTCAACATCGGCGTTCTTCAGCTGCTTCATCGCCCCCATGCCGGGGAGCATCCCGATGATCCCGCTCAGCGGCCCCATTTTGCGGACCTGCTTCATCTGCTTGAGGAAGTCCTCGAGCGTGAACTGGTCGCGCTTCATTTTCTCCTGCAGCGCCTCGGCTTCGTCCTCGTCGACCTGCTGCTCGGCCCGCTCGATCAGGCTCAAGACGTCGCCCATGCCGAGGATCCGCTGGGCCATCCGGTCGGGGTGGAACTTGTCGAAGTCCTCGATCTTCTCGCCGGTCGAGGCGAAGAGGATCGGCTTGCCGGTTACCGCTTTGACCGAGAGCGCGGCGCCGCCGCGGGCGTCGCCGTCGAGCTTGGTCATCACGACGCCGTCGAACTCGGCCACCTCGGCGAAAGATTCGGCGACGCCGACGGCGTCCTGGCCGGTCATCGCGTCGACGACGAGGAGGACGTCGTGCGGGCGCGTGTTTTTCCTGATCTCGGCCAGCTCGGCCATCAGGTCCTGGTCGATGTGGAGGCGGCCGGCGGTGTCGATGACGAGCACGTCGCGGCGCTCGGAGCGGGCTTCGTCGAGCGCCCAGGTGGCGATGTCGACCGGGTCGGCGTCCGTGCCCCGCTCGTAGACGTGGGCGCCGGCGCGCTTGCCCATCGTCACCAGCTGCTCGACCGCGGCCGGGCGGTAGACGTCGCAGGCGGCAAGGGCGACGTCTTTGCCCTGTTTCTTGAAGTACTGGGCGAGCTTGGCGCAGGCGGTCGTCTTACCGGAGCCCTGCAGGCCGGCCATCAGGATCACGGTCGGTCCACTGGAGGCCATCGCCAGCTCCGAACCGGTCCCCCCCATCAGCCCGGCCAGCTCCTCGTTGACGATTTTCACCACCTGCTGGCCCGGGTCGAGGCTCGACACCACGTCCTCGCCGAGGCAACGCTCTTTCAGCGTCTTCGTGAAGCCTTTGACGACTTTGAAGTTGACGTCGGCCTCGAGCAGCGCCAGCCGGATCTCCCGCATCGCCGAATCGACGTCGGACTCGCTGAGTTTCCCCCGCGAGCGGACCTCGGAGAGGGTCGACTGCAGGCGTTCGGAGAGCTGGTCGAACATGTCCGAGCAGCTTAGAGACTCGTCGCCTGTGCTTTATGGCCCTATAGCGACCAAAAGGAACAACTCCTACTCGGCCAGCAGGGCTTTGGCGTAGTCGCCGGGGTCGAACGGGCGGAGGTCCTCGAGGGTCTCCCCTACTCCGATCAGCTTCACCGGGATGCCGAGGTCGGAGGCGATCGCGAGGGCGATGCCGCCGCGGGCGGTGCCGTCGAGCTTGGTGAGGACGACGCCGTCGACGTCGACGGACTCGGAGAAGACTTTGGCCTGGCGGAGGCCGTTCTGGCCGGTGGTGGCGTCGATCGAGATCAGGGTCTCGTGCGGGGCCTCGGGGATCTGCTTCTGGATCACCCGGCGGACCTTCGCCAGCTCGTCCATCAGGTTGTTCTGGGTGTGGAGGCGGCCGGCGGTGTCGACGATGACGACGTCGGCGCCGCGGGTGCGGGCGGCATTGATCGCGTCGTAGGCGACGGCGCCGGGGTCGGAGTCCGCCTCGCCGCGGACCAGCTCGGCGCCGGCGCGCTCGGCCCAGGTTTCCAGCTGCTCGGCGGCGGCGGCGCGATAGGTGTCGGCGGCGGCGAGGATGACGCTGAGGCCCATCTCCTTGCTCAGGTGCCAGGCAATCTTGCCGATCGTCGTCGTCTTGCCGGTGCCGTTGACCCCGACCATCATCAGGATCGCCGGCTCGGCTGAAAGGTCGATCGGGGCGCGGCCGGTCGAGGCGACCTCGGCGAGCATCTCGATCAGCCGGTCCCGCACCACTGCCCCGTCCATCGGAATCGCCCCCGACTCGACCTCCTGCTCCAAGCGCTCGACAACCGCAGCCGTGGTCGGAGCGCCGACGTCGGCGAGGATCAGCGCCTCCTCCAACAGCTCCCAGGTCTCGTCGTCGATTTTGTCGAAAACGCTGGCCGAGATCTCCTCCTGCAGCGCCTGGCGAGATTTCGAGAGGCTCTCGCGCAGCCGTTTGAAGACCCCCCGCCGCTGCTCGGGAGCCTCTTCCTCAACCGCGATACCGCCCCCAGGCTGACGCGCCCCCAGATCGACGATCTCCTGCCAAGTCGTAGCCACGGCGAAGAAAGGTAGCGACCGCTAAGCGACGGCGGAAAGGCCCGGCGCTTCGTCTTCTTCTTCGGCGTCCTCGGCGATCTCGCGCGGCAGCCGTCGCGAAACCACCTTGGTCACGCCGTCCCCGCCCATGCTGACCCCGTAGAGGACGTCGGCGGCGTCCATCGTCCGTTTCTGGTGGGTGACGATGACGAACTGGGCGCGGTCGGAGAAGCGGCGGATCAGCTGCAGGAAGCGGTCGATGTTGGCATCGTCGAGGGCGGCCTCGACCTCGTCGAGGATGTAGAAGGGGCACGGCCGAGCAAGGAAGACGGCAAAGACGAAGGCCAGGGCGACCAGTGACTTCTCGCCGCCGGAGAGCAGCGAGAGTTTCCGCGTCGACTTGCCGGCCGGAGTGACCTCGATCTCGACCCCGAGCTCGTCGCGCTGTTCGTCCTCCTCCTCGGGCTCGGGTTCGGCGTCGGTCGGCGCCTCCTGCTCGCCCGCCGGGCGCTCCTCGTCGCGGACCGGTCGCAGGCTGACCCGGCGCAACCGCCCGCGCCCGCCCGGGAAGAGGTGCTCGACCATCTCCTCGAAGTTTTTGGCCGTCGCCGCGAAGGTCTCCTCGAAGGCCCGCTCGATCTCCTCGTCGATGTCGCGGATCAGTGACTCCAGCTCCCGCATCGAGCGCTCGATGTCCTCGCGCTGCGCCTGCAGCGCCTCGACGTGCTCGCGGGCTTCGTCGTACTCCTGCTCGGCCAGCGGGTTGACCGGGCCGATCTGGGCCCGCCGGCGCTCCAGCCGTTCGAGCTTGCGGTCGATCTCGGCCCTCGCCTCGTCGGTCAGCGCCTCCTCGGCCGGCGGGATCTCCTCGCCGAGCCGCTCGGCGATCGAGGCCAGCTCGCGCTCGGCCTCGGCGCGGCGGTCGCCGAGGTGCGCGGCCTCGACCTCGGCCCGGGTCAGCTCATCGGAGGTCTTCTTCATCTCCGCCTGCAGCTCGAACTCCTGCTGCGAGCACTTCTTCAGCTCCGCGGCGATCTCGTCGCCGTCGTCCTGGCCGCCGACCACCTTCTGCTCGATCCGCTCGACCCGGCCGCGGATCGCCGCGCCGGCGGCTTCGGCGGCCTTCAGGGCGCTGCGGACATCGTCGAGCAGAGCCTCGCCTGCTGCCAGCCGCGCCCGCATCGCCTCGCGGTGGCGCTCGCCGAGCAGGCCCTCGGCCCGTTTGGCGTGGCGGGATGCCCGCTCGGCGCCGGCGCGGACGTCGCCCAGGGCGGCCTCGCGCGCCGCCTCGACTGCGTCGGAAGAGCGGGCGACGCCCAGTCCCTCGCCAGCGGTCCGCAGCCCAGCGTCGATCTCCCCCAACTCCTCTTCCAGCTTCCGCGCCCGCTCGCCCGGTGCGCTCCCCGGGCCGACGTCAAGCGTTAGCGGCCCGAGCTCGGCCCGCAGTCTCTCGAGACCGGCCTCGACCTCGGCCTCGCGGCTTGAGAGGTTGGCGACCCGGACTGCGACCCGCTCCTGGTCGCCGCGCAGCTTCGTCAGGAGGCCCCAGGCCTGGGTCCGCTCGCGGTCGCGGGCGGCGAAACGCTCCTCGGCGGCCGAGCGCCGCTGGGAGACCTCGCTCAGCTGCGTCTCGAGCTGCTCACGGATCCCCCGTGCTTTCTTTGCCGCCTCTTCGGCCGCGGCGGCGCGGTCGGCGCCGAAGCGCAGCTCCTCGGAGACCAGCTGCGCCCGCAGCCCCAGCTCCTCGCGCTCGATCCGTGCCCCCAGCTCGGCCGCCTGCGCCTGGCGCTTCAGCGGCCGCAGCCGCGCCCGCGCCTCGCGCTCGACGTCAAGCGCGCGGTCGAGGTTGTCGCGGGCGCTGCGCAGCTTCAGCTCGGCGCGGCGCCGGCGTTTACGGTGCTTGCCGAGCCCGGCGGCCTCCTCGATCAGCAGCCGCCGCTCCCGCGGTTTCGAGTGGATGATCGTCTCCACCCGTCCCTGGCTGATCACCGAGTGCATCTCGCGGCCGAGGTTGGTGTCGGAGAGGACGTCGGTGACGTCGGCGAGGCGGCAGCGGGCGCCGTTCAGCCGGTAGCCGCTGTCGCCGGAGCGGTCGAGCCGGCGCTCGACCGCGATCTCGGAGAACTCGCTGGCGGCGCGCCCGTCGGAGTTGTCGATCGTCACCTCGACCTCGGCGGCGCGGCGCTGGCCGATCCCTTTGCCGCCGGCGGAGATCACGTCCTGCATCGAGGCGCCGCGGATCGCCCCCGGGCTCTGCTCGCCGAGCGCCCAGAGCACGGCGTCGGTGATGTTGCTCTTGCCGGAGCCGTTGGGGCCGACGATGACGCTGACGCCGGGTGAGAACTCCAGGGTCGTCCGCTCCGGGAAGGACTTGAACCCCTTCATCGAGATCGATCTCAGATACATCCACGCGCTCCTTGCATCCCCGGAAGGCTCCCGTCCGGCTCGGACGCAACGGCGGGGCGATTAACCCCCAAGATGCGCCAAAGCCTCCTCGGCCGCAACCTGCTCGGCCGCCTTCTTGCTCCGACCCTTCCCCGTCCCGACCTGCTCCTCCTCGACGATCGCGGCCACCTCGAAGGTTCGCCGGTGCGGGGGCCCAGTCGCCGCGACCACCTCGTAGGTTACGCGCGCCCCTCGCCGCGCGAGCAGCTCCTGCAGCGCCGACTTGAAGTCCATCCGGGTCTCGGAGGCGAGCTCGATCCGCGGCTCGAAGGCCTCGGCGACCGCCGCGGCGGTCCGCTCGAAGCCGAAAGCGACGTAACAGGCGCCGATCAGCGCCTCGGTCGCCTCCGGCAGCGGCCGCCCGCCTTCGAGCAGGATCTCGGCCGGAATCGCGCCGACGAAATCCTCCGGCTCGTTTGCCCGCAGCATCTCCGGCACGCCCAGCTGCAGGCCGATGTCGGCGCAGGAGACCCCGCTTACCGCCTGGTTGTGGACCTTGGTCAGCCCGCCCGCTGCCAGCTTCTCGAAGCCCTCGTAGACGTGGGTGGCGACGGCGAGGCCGAGGACGCTGTCGCCGAGGAAGGCGAGCCGCTCGAAGGAATCGACCCGGCGCTCGGTCCAGGAGGAGTGGGTCAGCGCCTGGCAGCGGAGGTCTTCGGGAAGCTCGGCGATCAGGGCCGAGAGGGCGGCAACCGTAGAGTCCTGCTCCGTCGCCAAGGGCTCAGGCGGGGGCGTGCTCGACGACGAAGCCGACGGCATCGCCGACCGTCTTGATGTGGGTCGCCTGCTCCTCGCTGACGCTGACCCCGTAGCGGTCCTCGAGCTCCATCACCAGCTCGTAGAGGTCGAGCGAGTCGGCGTCGAGGTCCTCCTTGAAGCGGGTCCCCTCGTCGATCCGCCCGACGTCGACTTCGAGCTCCTCGGCGAGGTGCTCGCGCACCAGGGTGAGGACTTCGTCGCGGTTCATCCAGGTGGATTGTCTATCACGAGCGCTCCGCGTCACCCTCGGCGGCGAGCGCGGCGCGCCCGGCTCCGCCCTCGGCGAGCAGGGCGGCGGTGCGCCCGACGGCGTCGACCTCGGCACAGCGGGCGGCGAGGCGGACGGCGTTGGCGATCCCCTCCGGGCCGGAACTGCCGTGGCCGACGATGGCGATCCCCCGCAGGCCGAGCAGGATCGCGCCGCCGGTGCTGTCCGGGTGGAGCTCGCGCCGCAGCCCATTCAGCGCCGGTTTCAGCAGCAGGCCCCCGACCGCGGCCATCGGGTTGGAGCGGGCGGCATCGCCGACCGCCCCGCCGACGACTTTCGCGGTCCCCTCGAGCAGCTTCAGCGAGACGTTGCCGGTGAAGCCGTCGGTGACGACGACGTCGACGCTGGCGGCGGGAAGGTCGCGGCCCTCGACGTTGCCGGCGAAGCGGATCCCCGGCGCCCCGCTCAGCAGGCGATGCGCCTCGACGACCTCCTCGCGCCCCTTCCCCGCCTCCTCGCCGACCGTCAGCAGCCCGACCGAGGGGTCGCGGACGTCGAGGACGGCGGCGCTGAAGGCGGCGCCGAGGAAGGCGAACTGGACCAGGTGCTGGGCGCGGACCTCAACGTTGGCGCCGACGTCGAGGAAGAGGACTGGTTTGCCGGGGACCGGGACCTGGACCGCCAGCGCAGGCCGCTGCACGCCCTTGAGCCGGCGCAGGCCGAAGGTGGCGGCGGCCATCGTCGCCCCGGTCGAGCCGCAGCTGACCAGAGCGGCCGAGTTGCCCGCGGCGATGTCGGCGGCGGCGCGGACGACCGAGGCCTCCTTCTTCGCCCGCACGGCGGGAACCGGGTCCTCGTCGTTGGCGATCGCCTCGGTGGAATCGACGACCTCGATCCCCGCGGTGCCGCCCAGCCCGAGCGCCCGCTGCGGCCCGAAGACTCGGATGCCGATCCCGTCGGCCGCGGCAAGGCGCGCGCCCTCCGCGAGCACGTCGAATCCCTGCTCCGCCCCGAAGCCATCGAGGGCGACGGTCACCGCGCGCCCGGGCGCCACGATCTACTCGTGCGTGTGGGGCGCCGTCGGATCGGCGATCCGCTGCGCGACGACCTCGCGACCGGCGTAGGTGCCGCAGGTCGGGCAGACACGATGCGGCAGGCGCGGGCTGTGGCAGCGCGGGCAGCGGTTGAGATTCGGCTGTCCGGCTTTGTGCTGAGCGCGGCGCTTGTCGCGGCGGGCGCTGGAAGTTCTCTTCTTCGGTACGGCCATCGGTCGCGGGATGGTACAGGGCTCGGGCCTCAGTAGACCGCCCGCACCACCGCCAGGTCGTCGGCCTGCCAGGCGATCTCGCCCCCGGACCACTCGGCGAGGTCGGCCGCGGCCTCGGGAAAGTCGTAGCCCTCGTCGATCGGCGCCACCTGGGTCTCGGCCTTGACGATGTCGCCGATCACGAAGGAGCGGGCCTGGGCGCGGACCTGGCGGAAGAGGTTCTGCTTCTGCTCGGCGCGCAAATGGTGGATCGAGAGGACCCCGATCACCAGGTCCCAGGGACCCTCCGGAAGCGGGTCCTCCATCCGCGCCAGCTGCACGTCGTCGTAGTTCTCACGCGCCCGGAAGACCATGTCGGCGCTGGCGTCAAGGCCGATCACCCAGGCGTCGGGATAGGCCTCGATCAGGCGCCGGGTCGTCTCCCCCGTCCCCATCCCCAGCTCCAGCACCCGCTCGGGCGCGAACGGGATCGCCGCAATCGCCTGCTCCTGCAGCTCGTCGTAGCGCGGAACCTCGGAGCGGACCTGCTCCAGGTAGTTGTCCGGTTTCCAGTGGGTTTGGCCCATTTCGTAACCTCGGTGGGAGCATGTCACAGGCGCCGACCACGATCCTCGACCTCTCCCGCCTCTCGCTGGCCCACGGCGAGGGGAAACGGCTCGAAGTGCCCGTGGCACAAGAGCCGTTCGAGCTCGGCGGCCAGATCTACAAGGCAAATCCGCCCGCCCCGATGGCGCGGTTGGAGGTCTCCCGACCCAGCAACGGCTTCGCCTTCCGGCTCAACTTCCCGGTCCACCTGGAGGGTCCGTGTATGCGCTGCCTCGAGCCCGGTCAGCTCGACCTCGAGGTCGAGTCCCGAGAGGTCGACCAGGCGAGCACCGAAGATCCCGAACTGCGTAGCCCCTACGTCTCCGACGACGAACTGGACATCGGCCGCTGGGCCCACGACGCCGCCGTCCTTGCCCTCCCCACCCAGATCCTCTGCCGCCCCGACTGCGCCGGCCTCTGTCCCGTCTGCGGCGAGAGCCTCAACGACAACCCCCACGAGCACGAGGCGGCCGTCGACCCACGCTGGTCGGCCTTGAAAGACCTGAAACTCGAGTGATGTGATTTAGCTACCGCGCTCCCGCGTAGCCGCTCCCGGTACTCGCATACTTTCCACGGCGCCATCAGGAGAGATGAAGCGCAGCTCAAATCCATCCTCACGCGGATCCGCAAGCTGAGCTCGCAAAGTTGCCAAAGCTGCCATGAAGTTCTCTCGGGCCTCTTGGTCCATGTGCCCGGCCAGCTTGCTGCTGATCATCGGCAATAGCTGGTTGCCAGTCATTCGCTCCCCCGTAAGAAGGATCATCGGAACCAACCCATCGTGACCAGCGCGCCAAAGCTTGATGAAAGCGAGCGCCCAAGCCTCGACATCCCAAGGCCCGCAAAGGCTCGTGAATAGAAAGGAGAACCCAGCCATCTCCTCTACGAGCAGCTCGTCTAGAGCGGCACCGAAGTTCCACCACGCATCGTGGTTAAGCGCGTCAAGGTTCAATGCCGCTTTGAGCTTCGAACTCAGGGCCACGGGGTCAAGATCAGGATTTTCGTCCCCGATGAGCTGCCCCACAAGAGCCGTTGCCGCGGCTGGATCTCTTTCTTGAACGGTAATCCCCAGATGCTCAGCTATCCATTTCAAGAAGGCATCCTTGAGCAGGTACTCGCTGCTGCTTTCGAAGCTTCGCCCTAATTTCTCTGCCTGGCAAAAGATCTGTCGAGCTTCGTCAAATCTTCCAGCGAACATCAGAGCATCAGCGCGGAGAAGCTCCGTAAACGAATCGGCTCCAAGCCGCACCGCCCGCCCGTAGGCGTCCGCGGACTCCTTGAATCGATCTGCAAAGAAAAGGGTTCCCCCGAGTTCCCGCCAGTAGTGCTCGCGCTCTAGGTAGCCAGGATCGTATTTCGCGGCTCGTTCGAACAGCTCAACTGCGTTCCCTGGGTTTCCTTGAGTTCGGAAGAGATTCGCGAGAGAGACAAGCTCACGCGACGCTTGAACAAGATCACCTGATTCCTCGCGGCGGCCGATCCTCCTCAGTAGGACCTGCTGGTATTCGGAGATGTCCAGGGGGGTCAGTGATCCGCCATGTCGTCGCGGGCCTAGCGTGAAGATGATGCTGGTATTCGAAGCGTCTTCGGGTGGATACGCAAGATCGATTTCTTCGGAGATCTGGAGGCACTCGCGAAGGCGACGAGCGACCACCATCGCGGAAGCGAATGCCATTGCAGCCTCCACATTCGAATGCAAAGTGGAACGCGAAAAGAAGGTGCTTGCGATCCGGGCCGCCAGATCGGCTTGTTGCCATCGAGCGAATGCCAGGCCCACCAAGGCAATGACATCCACCGCGATTTGCTCTCCGGGATTTTCGGCATCGAGAGGAGGATCAGCACTCACTGCCGTCGCGCCGAACATATCTACTGAGAGAAGGTCCTCCTGGACCCGGATCACCACCTGGGAATTACTCGACTCAATTTCTAGGACGTCAGATCTCTGCGCTACCTGACGCGCAATAGCAAGGGCAAGATCCGCTTTCGTGAGATTTCCGGGAGCAGCCTGGATATCAACCGAGACGGGCACAGGAAGCGGGAGGGCCGCAGAGCGAAGCTCAAGGAAGTGCTTTGCCTCCTGAGCTATTCGGATCGCAGCCTCATCCGAGAGGCGATCCTCTGGCGCCCACCGAAACAGGATTGACGCAGCACCTGGATCTCGTTTCCCTCTAAGGGGCAGAGGGGCGTGCCACCAGCGGCCGTAAAGAGATTCCGTCTCCTCGATGTAGCCAACCATCAAGATCGGAAGCGCCAGCGATCCGTAGAGGGAAGCCGTCTCTACTGGTATTCGAACGCCTAGAGCGCCGGAGGGATCCTCCTGGGCCGTTGCCTTGAGTTGCACGTAGTAGCGAAGGCCCGTCGCTCGGTCCTCCGCGTCGAACTCCTCGACATCGCCGTCGATTCCATAATCGGGGGAGTCGGGCCGGAAGACGTAGCGGTCCCCCAGGAAACGTTCAAATGCCTGTCGTGACTCACTCTCAAGCCTGTGGGAATAGGGCCGCTTCGGCATCAGCTCAAAGTAGCTGGTGCTATCCCGGAAGTAGGTGCCTCGCCAATTAGCCGACGCGCCAAGCGGCCGGGTTCGCCTCCCAGGCGCTAAGGCGCCTGGTCGAGCTCGGGCTGCGGCTGGTCCTCCTCGCGGCCGGCGAGGCGGTCGCGACCGCGCTGCACGGCGGCGAGGAACTTCTGCAGGTTCACTTCGAGGGTGTTGAGGATCTCGTCGGCGTAGTCCTCGGCGCCGAGGCGGATTTCACGCTCGCGGGTGCGGGCGTCCTCAACGATCTCGTCGGCGGCGCGCTCGGCCTGCTTGGTGACCTCCTCGTCGGAGATCAGGCGGGCCTGCTGCTCGCGGGCCTCGCGGACGATCCGCTCCGCCTCGCGTTTGGCCTCCGCCAGCATCTCCTGGCGCTCCTTGACGATCCACCGCGCCTGCTTGATCTCCTCCGGGATCGTCGCGCGCATCTGATCGAGGAGGTCATAGATCTCCTCTCGATCCACGCGCACCTGATCCGTCAGAGGGACGGGACGGGCGTTGTGGACGACGTCGTCCAGCTTGTCAATGAGGACCAGTACGTCCATTTTCAGGTCGTAAGCCTACGTGTATGCGGGGGTTTTGGTGTGGATGGGTTGCATTCGGGCGTTTTTTGCAAGGCGGCGCCCACTCGGACTGACTGGTCTTCCAAAGCCTACCTGTCGCCCAGGCGGTCAGCCAGCGCGGCTGCCACAGGCGCTGGAACGAGATCGGAAACGTCGCCCTTGAAGGTGGCCATCTCCTTGACCCCGGTGGACGAGAGGAAGCTGTACTGGGCCGAGGCGATCACGTAGATGCTCTCGATCCCCGGATCGAGCTTGCGGTTCAGCTGCGCCATCTCGAACTCGTACTCGAAGTCCGAGATCGCCCGCATCCCCTTGACGATCGCCTTGGCGCCGTTCTCGCGGGCGAACTCGACGAGGAGGTTGGCGAAGATCTGCACCTCGACGTTGGCGAGGTCGGCGGTTGCCTCTTCGATGAAGGCCTTGCGCTCCTCGGCGGTGAAGAGCGTCTTCTGCTTGCGGATCGGGTTGTTGACGACCCCGACCACGACCCGGTCGAAGACCCGCGAGGTGCGGGTGATGATGTCGATGTGGCCATTGGTGACCGGGTCGTAACTGCCCGGGCAGACGACCGTGCCGTTGCGCTCGCTCACGCGCCCGCTCCGTAGATCGTCACGTCAGCGGCGCCGTAGCGGCGTTGGCGCAGCGGCTCCAGCGAATCGACCCGCAGCGGTCGGCGGGCACCGCTCTCGACCACGGCGCGGCCGTCGGCGCTGAGCAGGCGCGGCAGGTGGTTTTCGAGGGTCTCGGTCACGCGGTCGGCGAGTCTATACGGGGCGTCTACGAAGACGAGATCGAACTTTCCCGCTGCATCCGCGGCTGAAACCTGGCTCAGCCAACGCTCTACGTCGCTCCTCACCAGCTCGGTCCGGTCAGCGAGTCCAAGCCGCTGGACGTTGCCGAGGGCGGGCCGGGTGTCCTGGTCGACAAGAACGGCATGGGCGGCACCGCGGGAGAGCGCCTCGATGCTCAGGGCGCCGGTCCCGCAGTAGAGGTCGAGGACCCGGGCGCCGACGACGCGCTCGCCGAGGGCGGAGAAAATCGCCTCGCGGACACGGTCGGAGGTCGGGCGCACTTTCCAGCCACGCGGCGCGACCAGTCGCTGGCCTTTCAGATCTCCGGCGATGACCCTCATGCCCAAAAACCTAATCGGCGTTCGTCCTTGTACCGGTATATCCGTCCCAAGGACGAACGCCGGCTAGAGCGGGATCGGATCGGCGGCGCCAGTGCCGAAGCGGCGGTGGGCGGCGTCGAGGAGCGGGCCGAGGGCGGGGTCGGAGAGGGAGCCGTGCTCCCGCAGCAGCTCCTGCACCTCGCGCCGCGCCTCGAGCAGAAGCGGACCGTCCTCCGGCAGCTTGGCGACGGCGAAGCGGGGCAGGCCACTCTGCCGGGTGCCGAGGATCTCCCCCTCGCCCCGCAGTTCCAAGTCGACCTCGGCGAGCTGAAAGCCATCCCCCGTCTTGGCAACGGCTCCCAGCCGTTTCTGCGCCAGCTCCCCCGCCTCTTCGGCGAAGAGCAGGCACTGGCTCGGGTGCTCGCCGCGGCCGACCCGGCCGCGCAGCTGGTGCAGCTGGGAGACGCCGAAGCGCTCGGCGCCCTCGATCACCATCACGGTCGCGTTGGGGACGTCGATCCCGACCTCGATCACCGTGGTCGAGACGAGGACGTCGGTCTCGTGGGCGGCGAAGGCGCGCATCGCCTCGTTCTTGTCGTTGGAGTGCATCTGCCCGTGGAGGAGGCCGACGCGGAACTCGCGCAGCTCGCCTTTGCGCAGCCGCCCGGCCTCGACCGCTGCGGCTTTGCCGGCGACTTTCTCCGACTCGCCGACCAGCGGGCAGACGACGAATGCCTGCCGCCCCTCGCGCAACTGCTTGCGCAGGAACTCGAACGCTTCTCCGCGCTGCTCCTCGGAGACCAGGTGGGTCGAGACCGGCTGGCGGCCGGCGGGGAGCTCGTGCAGCGCGGTGGTGTCGAGGTCGCCGTAGGCGGTCAGCGAGAGGGTCCGCGGGATCGGGGTCGCGGTCATGTGGAGGACGTGCGGCGCCATCCCCTCCACCCCCTTCTCGTCGAGGGCGCGGCGCTGGCCGACGCCGAAGCGGTGCTGCTCGTCGACAACGACGAGGCCGAGGCGGGCGAACTGCACCGTCGGCTCGATCAGCGCGTGGGTCCCCAAGATCAGTCCCAACTCGCCACTGGCGAGTTGGTTCAGGGCGCGGCGGCGGACAGCTGCAGACGTGGCGCCGGTCAGCAGCGCGAAGGGGATCGCCTCTTCGGCGAGCAGCCTGCCGAGGGTGATCGCGTGCTGCTCGGCCAGCGTCTCGGTCGGCGCCATCAGCGCGGCCTGGTAGCCGGCTTCGCGGGTCCGCAGCATCGAGTACAGCGCCACGACAGTCTTGCCCGAGCCGACCTCGCCCATCAGCAGCCGCTGCATCGGCTCGCCGGAGTCGAGGTCGCCCTCGATCTCGTCGAAGGCCTTGAGCTGGTCCCCGGTCGGCTCAAACGGCAGCGACTCGAGCCAGCGGCCGACGAGGTCGCCGGGCTTGTCGAAACGGGGAGCGGGGCGGGCGGTGCGGTGGGTTCGCTTGCGGGTCGCGAGGAGGGCTTGGTGGAGGAAGAGCTCTTCGAAGCCGAGGCGTTTGCGGGCCTCGTCGACTTCCTCGACTTCCTCCGGGAAGTGGATGATGCGCAGGGCGTCACCTAGGCCGGAAAGCTTCCGGCGGGCGCGCATCTCGCTTGGCAGTCCCTCGATCGCATTCGGGGCAAGCGCGACCGCTTGGGAAACCCAGTCGCGGATTTGTTGGGGACGGATAGCCTCGGTGGCTCCGTGGATAGGGACCATGGTTTCTGGCTGCGGATCCTGACGAGGGCTGTTCGGGGACCCCTGCGCTAAATGCTCGGGGTCCCTGGCGCCCTCGCCGCCCGCAGAAGCTGCGTCGGCGAGGTGCTCCCATTCGCGGACTGCGAAGCCCCGGCCGGAGTATTTGCCCGTGAGCAGGAGGGCGGTCCCAGGGGTCAGCTTTGAAGCCACCCAAGGTTGGTTGAACCAGGTCGCTCTTACGTGGCCCGATTTGTCGCCGACTTTGACACTGACCATGCGGAGGCGGCCTTTTCGAAAGGGACGGGGCTGGGCGCCCTGGACCTCGACCGAGATCGTGGCCGTCTCGCCTGGTTGGAGATCTCCCAGCTGCCGTATGCGCAAATCGCGGTGGCGCCGCGGAACGTGGAACAGCAAGTCACCGACGGTTCTTATGCCAGCCTCAGCTGCGGCTTCCGCGGTTTTGGGGCCGACGCCTTTGAGGGCGCCGAGGCCCTGGTCGAGGACGCTCGGGCGGGGCCAGTGGACTCGGGCGTCGAGGAGCTCGGCGCGGGTCAGCTCGCGCTCGCCGGCGAAGGAGCGGGTTACTGGGCGGCCAGGAGCCACCACCAGCTCGGCTGTCCCCCCTCGTGGGCTTCGACCTCGACGCCTTCGGGTGCGTGGACATCGATCTCCTCGAGCGGGATCGGGGCGCCGTCGCCGGCGATCACGGTGAGAATCTCGGCATCGGCGGCGAGGCGCTGCAGGGTTCCGTCGAGGGTCGATCCGGCGCCGCCCCAGGCAACGATCTCGCCGTCGACGAAGCCGACCGCGTCGCCCTTCTTGAACCGGCCTTGGGCGTCGTCGCGAGCCGCCGGGGCGACGCCGCCGATCGCCACCTCCTCGATTGCCTCGCCGAGGCGCTCGGCGTTCTCCTCCAACGGCGCCTCCGGGTCGAGCTCGACCAGGGCCAGCAGACTCGCCTGCTGCGATGTCGCCGGGACCACCCGCGCCGGCTTGTCGGAGAGCTCGCAGGCGCGCTCGGCGGCCATGATCACGTTCGAGGAGCTGGGCAATACGAGGACTTCTTCGGAGGGCACGCTGTGGATCCCGGCGAGGAGCTCGTAGGTCGACGGGTTGAGGGTCTCGCCGCCGGGGACGACGTGGGCTCCGAGCTCGCCGAAGAGCCGCTGCAGGCCGTCGCCGGCGGCGACCGCGACGACGCCGGTGCGGCCGCCGGCACCGAGGCGGGCGTCGCGTTCGGCCATCTGCTCGCGCATGTCGGCGACGTCGAGGTTGGTCACCTCTCCCACCCCATCGAACACCTCCGTCGCCTTTTCCGGCTCGTCGGTGTGAATGTGGACCTTGAGGGTGACGTCGTCGCCGACGACGAGGACCGAGTCGCCGAGCCTCTCCAGCCGCGGCAGGTAGGCGCGGTCCTGCAGGCCTTTGCCGGAGACGATGAAGTTGGTGCAGTAGCGGTAGCGGCTGTCCTCGTGGTGGGGCAGGCTGCGTCGCGGCGGCTCGTGGTGGGCGACCTCCGGCGGTGCGCCGCCGTCGCCGCGCAGGCCGGCGACGACGCCGGCGAGGATGAGGACGAGGCCGTGGCCGCCGGCATCGACGACCCCGGATTCGCGCAGGACCTCGAGCTGCTCGGGGGTGCGGGCCACCGCGCGCTCGCCGTCGGCGATGCATTTCTCCAGGACCTGGGCGAGGACCGCGTCCTGCTCCTCATCGGTTACCTCGCGGTCAAAGCGGGTCTTCTCGCGCTCGAGGTGAGCGAGCTGGCGCGAGAGCGAGTGGGCCATCTCGCGGAAGACGGTCAGCATCGTCCCCTCGGCCGGCTCGCGGACCGAGTCGTAGGCCGCGTCGGCGGCCTTGGCGAAAGCGGCGGCGACCAGGGTCGGGTCGACCAGCTCGCCGGGGCGGCTGGCGAGCTCCTCGGCAGCGCCGCGAACGATCTGGCTCAAGATCACCCCGGAGTTGCCGCGTGCGCCCATCAGCGCCGCCCGCGCCAGGGCCTGCACCAGCTCGGTGCGGCCGACCTCGTCGACCGACTGGCCGTCGAGGCGGTCGAGCTCTTCCATCACCGCGCGCAGCGTCATCGCCATGTTGTCGCCGGTGTCGCCGTCGGCGACCGGGAAGACGTTGAGGTCGTTGACCTCCTGGCGGCGCGCCTCCAGCGAGGCATAAGCAGAGCTAATTACCCGTCGGAACCGGGCGATCGAGGGGTCGGGCATCAGTTGAAATCTATTCCCCGGGCGCGACGGGAACGCGGTGAGCGCTCGCGCGTGCGCACGTTCACACGCAACCGCCTGTCCCATTGGTACGGTGCCCGCGCCAATGAGACGATTTGCCAGTTGGACCACCAGTCATCGCAAGACGGTCATCTTCGGTTGGATCGTCGGCTTGATCGTTGTCGGCATGATCGCCGGCTCGGCCGGCTCCGACTTCAGCGAAGACTTCAGTCTGCCCGCCTCCGATTCCAAGGAGGCGCTCGACCTGCTGGAAGACAAGTTCCCGGCACAGTCGGGGGAAGCGGCCCAGATCGTCTTCAAGGCCGACCAGGGAGTCGAAACGCCCGCCGTCGAAAAGAAGATGCAGGCGGTCTTCGCGCAGGTCGAAAAGTTCCCCCACGTCAGCGAAGTCGCCAGCCCCTACACGAAGGGTGGCGGCGCGGCGGCGATCAGCGACGACGGCAAGATCGCCTACGCCACGGTCCAGTTCGACGCCATCAACAGCGACATCGACAAGGACAAGACGGACGAAATCATCTCCATTGCCCAGGGAGCATCCGGCGATGGTCTCCAGGTGGAGCTCGGTGGGCAGCCGATCGCGGAAGCGACCGAAGAAGAAGGCGAAGACTCGTCCTTCATGATCGGCCTGCTCGCGGCCGTCATCGTCCTCCTCATCACCTTCGGCTCCGTCGTCGCGATGGGATTGCCGATCATCACCGCCCTACTTGCGCTGGGCGTCGGCGTCAGCGTCATCACGCTCGGCACCCACGTCTTCCCCACCGCGAACTTTGCGCCCTTCCTGGCGCTGATGATCGGCCTCGGTGTTGGGGTCGACTACGCCCTGTTCATCCTCACCCGCTTCCGCAGCGGCCTTGACGAGGGATTGGAGCCGCGGGATGCGGCCATAACCGCCGTCGACACCGCCGGGCGGGCGGTGCTCTTCGCGGGGATCACGGTGATCATCTCGCTGCTGGGGATGTTCCTGCTCGGCCTCTCCTTCCTCTACGGGGTCGCGATGGCCGCAGCAATCGCCGTCCTCTTCACGATGATCGCGGCGCTGACGCTGTTGCCGGCGCTGCTGACCATCGTCGGGCGCCGGGTCGACCGCCTGCGCCTGCCCGGGTTCCGTCGCAAACGGCCCGAAGCGGAAGGTACCCGCTGGTATGCCTGGAGCCGTGAGATCCAGCGGCGGCCGGTGCTGGCGGCAGTGCTTTCCGGCGGACTGCTCCTGCTGCTCTGCATCCCGGTTCTCTCTCTGCGGCTCGGCACCAACGACGCCGGGACCGAACCCGCGGGCAAAACCACCCGCAAGGCCTACGACCTACTCGCCGAAGGCTTCGGCGCGGGCTTCAACGGCCCGTTCGTGATCGCAGCGGCACTGCCCAAAGAGGGCGAAGACGCGGCGATGGTCGAGCTGCGCAACGAGCTGAACGACGAAGCCGGCGTCGCCAAAACGACCCCGATCGTCCTCAACCAGGCGAAGAACACCGCTGTCTTCCAGGCCTACCCCACGACCTCGCCGGAAAGCGCCGACACCACTGATCTGCTCGACCACATCCGTGGCGAGATGATCCCGCCGATCGAGCAGAAGACCGGTGCGGAGGTGCACGTCGGCGGCATCAACGCGATCTTCGAGGACTTCGGCAACGCGATCGCCGGCAAGCTGCCCCTCTTCATCGGCGTCGTCGTTTTGCTCTCGGCGCTGCTGCTGATGATGGTCTTCCGCTCCATCTGGGTGCCGCTGAAGGCGATGGTGATGAACCTGCTCAGCATCGGCGCCGCCTTCGGCCTCGTCGTCGCCGTCTTCCAGTGGGGCTGGGGCGCGAGCCTGATCGGCGTCGACAGCAGCGGTCCGATCATCTCCTTTTTCCCGATCTTCCTCTTCGCGATCATCTTCGGCCTCTCGATGGACTACGAGGTGTTCCTAATGTCGCGGATCCACGAGGAGTGGGAACACCGCAAAGACGCGACCGAGGCGGTCACCCGCGGTCTGGCCCTGACTGGCCGCGTGATCACCGCGGCGGCGGCGATCATGGTCACCGTCTTCGCCTCCTTCATGCTCGGCGAAGACCGGATCATCAAACTCTTCGGCCTCGGCCTGGCCTCTGCGGTCTTCATCGACGCCGTGATCATCCGCTCGGTCCTGGTCCCCGCGATCATGCAGCTCCTAGGCAAGCGCGCCTGGTACTTCCCCGCAGGGCTGGATCGCTTCCTGCCGCGGCTTCACGTAGAGCCCGCCGAGGGCGACCCCTCGCCGACCGGCGAGCATCCTGTGGTTGCGGCGGCTACGAGCGGCGACTCCGACGGCTAAATCGCTGCGATCAGAATCGCCAGGAGGTCGTCCTGAGGTCAGCTGGCCAAGCTAGAGCGTGACCGGCGATGAGCTAGTAGCGGAGCTACTTGCGAAGAGGTGGTGCGCTATAGCGCCGGTCAGATGGCCTCAGGCGGCCTTCTGGACCTTGCCGGCCTTGAGGCAGCGCGTGCACACGTAAGCCCTGAGGGGGCGGCCGTTCTCTTGGATCCTCACCTTTTGGAGGTTCGGGTCGAAGCGGCGCTTGGTGGCGACCATCGAGTGGCTTCGGGACTGGCCGAACGCTGGTCCCTTGCCGCAGCTGTGGCATACCTTGGCCATAAGGAGCGGAGATGGTACCGGAGTCAGCCGACCTGGCGCTTGAGCAGGGCCATGCGGGCGATCGTGAGGGCGGAGTTGCGGCCTTGGTCGCGCTTGTCGCCGCCGGAGCGGGCCAGCGCCTGGTCCATGTTGTCGCAGGTGATCACGCCGAAGGCGCAGGGGGTACCGGTCTCCAGCTGCACCTGCTGGATGCCGCGGGCGGCCTCGGCGCAGACGAAGTCGTAGTGGTCGGTCTCGCCGCGGATGACGACGCCGAGGCAGGCGACGCCGCCGATCTCCATCCCCCCGCCTTGCTTGGCGTTGCGACGGCGGACACCGTCGATGATCCCGGCGGCGGCGAAGGGCAGCTCATAGGCGCCGGGGACCGAGTGGTGGGTGACGTTGCCGATCGGCACCCCGGCCAGCTTGAACCCGTGATCGGCACCGTCAAGCAGCCGCAGCGCCAAGTCCTCGTAGAAGCGGCCGACGACGACCGCGAACTCGAGCTCCGCCAGCTTCGCCTTCTCCTCGTCGGAGAACTGCTCCAGGAACGCCCCGGCTTCAGCCATTGCCGTCCTGCGCGCCGTCGCGGGCGTCGCGCTCCTCCTCGTCGCGGATCATCTCCTCGTCGAGGGCGAGGCCCTGGTGGTGCAGCGAGTGGCCCATCTTCTCCCGCTTCGTCCGCAGGTAAGCCTCGTTGTGGGTGTTGGGAACCGATTCGATCGGCACCTGCTCTGAGACCGAGAGGCCGTAGCCCTCGAGGCCGACGATCTTTTTCGGGTTGTTGGTGAGGATGCGAATGCTGGTCAGGCCGAGGTCGCCGAGGATCTGGGCCCCGATCCCGTAGTCGCGCAGGTCAGCGGGCAGTCCCAGTTTGAGGTTGGCCTCGACCGTGTCCGCGCCTTCCTCCTGCAGCTTGTAGGCGCGGAGCTTGTTCAGCAGGCCGATCCCGCGACCCTCCTGCGAGAGGTAGAGGAGGACGCCGCGGCCCTCGCGCTCGATCATCGAGAGCGCCGCTTCCAGCTGTTCGCCGCAGTCGCAGCGCATGCTGTGGAAGACGTCGCCGGTCAGGCACTCGCTGTGGACGCGGACCAGCACGTCCTCGGCGCCATCGACCTCGCCCTTGACCATCGCCACGTGGTGTTTGTCGTCAACCAGGGAGCGGTAGCCGACCGCGGTGAAGTCGCCGAAGGAGGTCGGCAGGGCGGTGTCGACGACCCGCTCGACCAGCTTCTCGGTCCGCCGGCGGTAGGCGATCAGCTCGGCGACGGTGATCATCTTCAAGCCGTGCTTCTCGCAGTAGGGGATGAGGTCGGGGACGCGGGCCATCGACCCGTCGTCGTTCATCACCTCGCAGATCACTCCCGCCGGGGTCAGGCCAGCGAGGCGGGCGAGGTCGACGCTCGCCTCAGTGTGGCCGGTGCGCTCCAGCACGCCGCCGTCCTTCGCCTTCAGCGGGAACATGTGGCCGGGGACGACGATGTCGCGCGGCCCCGAGTCGGGGTCGATCGCGACCTGGACGGTGTGTGCGCGGTCATGGGCGGAGATCCCGGTACTGACGCCGCCCGCGGCCTCAATCGAGACCGTGAACGCGGTCTCCAGCGGCGCCTCGTTCTTCGCCGTCATCAGGTTGAGGCCGAGCCGTTCGCAGCGCTTCGCGGTCAGCGCCAGACAGATCAGTCCGCGCGCCTCCTTGGCCATGAAGTTGATCGCCTCCGGCGTCGCGAACTGCGCCGCCATCACCAGGTCGCCCTCGTTCTCGCGGTCTTCGCCGTCGCAGACGACGACCATGCGACCGGCGCGGATCTCCTCGATCGCCTCCTCGATCGAAGCGAACGGGCTCGTTCCGGCTTTCGCCGAATCCTCTTGTCCTTTGGTCTCCTCGGCCATCTGGCTCACGCCTGCTCCTTTCCGGCGAATGGTGCCACCAAACGCTCCACGTACTTCGCGACGATGTCGCACTCGACATTCAACTTGGTTCCCGCCGCCGCCTCGGTGAGATTCGTCCGCTCCAGCGTCTCGGGGATCAGCGAGACCTCCGCCCACGTCTCCCCCAGCTCGGCGACCGTGAGGCTGACGCCGCTCAGCGTGATCGAGCCCTTGTCGACCACGTAGCGCAGCAGCTCCGGCGCGAGCTCGACGCGGATGCGGCAGGCGAAGCCGTCGTCTTCGACCGAGACGACGGTGCCGATGCCGTCGACGTGGCCCTGGACGATGTGGCCGCCGAGGCGCTCGCCTGCCTGCATCGCCAGCTCGAGGTTGACGCGGCTGCCCTGGTCGACCTCGCCGAGGGCGGTCACCTGAAGGGTTTGGTTCATCGCCTCGGTCTCGAAGCCGTCGGGGGTGACGGCGGTTGCGGTGAGGCAGCAGCCGTTGACGGCGATCGAGTCGCCGCCGGAGATTTCGTTGGCGAGGGAGGTGGCGATGCGGAGGCGAGCGCCTTCGTCTCCGTGCTCGATGGCCTGCACGGTGCCGAGGTCTTCTATGAGGCCGGTGAACATCTCACCACTCCTTGTAGCGGGCCTTGATGAGAACGTCAGCTCCGATGGTTTCGGCTGACGACTCTTGGGCGGGTAGGCGCGCGGGTCCTGTCACGGCAGGGGACCCACCACCACTTCCGGTAGCTAAAGCTTCCTCAGAGGCGGTCCCCCCTACCGTGCCACCCACGCGACGAGGCGGTTCTGGTTGACGGCCGAGAAGCATCGGGGCGATGAAGGTACGCGATTCGTCGATCAGATCTTCGGAGAGGAAGGAGGTTGCCAGCGCCTTGCCACCCTCGAGGAAGAGGCTCGTGATGTTGCGGGCGCCTAGTTCGCGGAGGGCGGGCTCGAGACCGTTGGTGGAAAGCACCTCTGCCCCCGCGTTCTTCAGTGCGGCGACTCGATCCTGCGGAGCGTCGGGTGCGGCTACGACTAGGACCGGCGCCTGGTCGAGGGTTTGGAGCAGCTGGGACTCCAGGGGGAGGCGGGCCTGGGAGTCGAAGATGACCCGGAGGGGCTGGCGAGCGCCGTCGATCCTGGCCGTGAGGAGCGGGTCGTCCGTGAGGGCGGTGCCGATGCCCACAGCGATGGCATCGGATTCGGCGCGCCATTTGTGGACCAGCTCGCGGCTCTCGGGGCCGGAGATCCAGGGCGAATCGCCGGGGGCCGTCGCGGTCTGGCCGTCGAGGGACATCGCCATCTTCAGGACTACCAGGGGCAGGCCGGTGCGGGCGTGTTTGCGGAAGGGCTGGTTGAGCCGCCGCGCAGCAGTGGCCTCGGCGCCGGTGGCAAAAGCGACCTCGACACCGCCATCACGCAGGATGCCCGGACCGCGACCAGCAGCCTTCTCGCTGGGGTCATCCGAAGCGATGACCACACGATCGATCCCAGCCTCAAGAACCGCCTCCACACAAGGCGGCTGCCGCCCTTGGTGAGCGCAAGGCTCCAACGTCACGTACATCGTCGCCCTCGCAGGGTCCTCGCCCCGCTCGCGACAGTCAGCCAACGCCGCCCGCTCGGCATGAAGATCACCGAGTTCTGCATGAAACCCCTCGCCGATGATCTGTCCATCGCGGGCGAGCACCGCTCCAACCAGCGGATTAGGGCTCACGCGTCCCCGCCCCCCCTCAGCGAGAGCCAGAGCGCGCTGCAGAAAGTCTCTATCGGTGGTTGACTGACTCGTCAATCAACCAGGATTCTACCCCCTGGGTGGCGTAGCTACAGAGGCCGCACCAATACGCTGCGCGCCCACCCCGTGAAACTGATCATCCAGATCCCCTGCCTTAACGAGGAGCAGACGCTCCCGCAGACGATCGCTGACCTCCCACGCCAGATCCCCGGCATCGACACGGTCGAGCTGCTGGTGATCGACGATGGCTCGACCGACCGGACGGTCGAGGTCGCTCGCGCGTGCGGGGTCGAGCACGTTGTCCGGTTGACCAACAACAAGGGCCTCGCTGCAGGGTTCCAGGCCGGGCTCGACGCTTGCCTCAAGCTCGGCGCCGACGTCGTCGTCAACACCGACGCCGACAACCAGTACCAGGGTGCCGATGTGGCGAAGCTGGTGGCGCCGATCGTTGCCGGCGAGGCCGACATGGTCGTCGGCGACCGCCGGGTCACCGACATCGAGCACTTCTCCGGCAGCAAGAAACGGCTGCAGCGGCTCGGCAGCTGGGTGGTGCGGCGGGTTTCCGGGACCGAGATCACCGACGCCACCTCCGGCTTCCGCGCCTACAACCGCGAGGCTGCCCTGCAGCTGCTGGTCGTCGACAACTTCACTTACACGCTGGAGAGCCTGATCCAGGCCGGGAAAATGCTGGTCGCGGTCGACGAGGTCGAGATCGGGACCAACCCGAAGACGCGCGAGTCCCGTCTCTTTGCCTCGACCGGCGCCTATGTGCGCCGCAACGGGCCGGCGATCCTCCGCATCTACGCCCGCTACGAGCCGCTGCGCGCCTTCTCGCTCGCCGGGCTGGTCGTCCTCGCCCTCGCCTTCCTCGCCTGGCTGCCGTTCCTGATCGACGCGATCTTCAACGGCGACAGCACCGGCCACATCCAGTCGCTGATCCTCGGCGCCGTCCTCTTCATCGCCGCGATCCAGCTCTTCGCCCTCGGGATCATCGGCGACCTGCTGGCGAGCCAGCGGGTGATGACCCAGCGGGTCTTCGAGCGGGTGCGCCGGGTCGAGCTGGAGCTCGGCGTCGAGCCCTCCCACTACGAGCCGGGTAGCAAGCCCGAGTGAGCAGCGAACCGCAGGGCGCAGCCGGCGCGCCGCAGGCGAAGGGCGCCGCAAGCAGCGCCGAATACGGGAAGACGGCGAGCTTCCTGGCGGTCGGCGTCGGCCTCACCGGCGTCATCACCTACGCCTACTTCCTGATCGCCTCGCACGTGCTCTCGAAACCCGAGTACGGGCAGATCACCGTGCTCTGGTCGGCGGTCTTCATCACTATCTCGACGCTCTACCGGCCGGTCGAACAGCTGCTTTCGCGCCACGTCTCCGAGCGCCTCACCCATGGCGAACCGATCGCGCAGCCGATGCGGGTGGCGGCGACGATCCAGATCGGGCTCTCGCTCACCTTCGCGGTGGTGGCCTTGGTCCTGCGGGGGCCGATCCAGAACGATCTCCTCGAAGGCAACGAAACGCTCTACTGGGTCTTCTTCGGCGCTGTCCTCTTCTACGCCGCCAGCTACTTCGCGCGCGGCTTCCTCGCCGGCCAGCGCACCTTCGGCCTGTTCACGGCGCTGATCCTCAGCGAGTCCTGCTTCCGAACCCTGTTCGCGGTCCTGGTCGCGGTCAGCATCCTCAGCGGCCAGTCCTGGGTGGCGATCGGGATCGTCGCCGCCCCGAGCCTCTCGCTGATGGTGGTCCCGTTCGCCTTCCTGCACCGGGCGAAAAGGGTCCAAGCGCAGCAGGCGCAGGCGCCGGTCCCAGCCGAGGCAAAACAAGACGACTTCACGATGCGAGAGGGCGGCGGGTTCGCCGCAGCCGTCCTCGTGATCATGTTCAGCGAACAGGCCTTCCTCAACGCCGGGCCGCTGGTCACCCGCGGCCTCCAGGGCGCCGCCGCGGCCGGGTTCATCTTCAACGTGCTGATGATCGCGCGGGCGCCGCTGCAGCTCTTCCAGGCAGTCTCGACCAGCATCCTCCCCCACCTCACCAGCCTCCACACCTCGTCCGATCCCGACAGCGAGCGCGAGTTCCACCGTTCGGTCCGCGGCGTCCTTCTCGGCGTCGCCGCCTTCACGGTCATCGCCTTCATCGCGATGGCGATCGCCGGGCCGACGATGATGCAGATCGCCTTCTCGAAGAAGTTCACCTACGACCGGCTAGGCCTGCTGCTGGTAACCCTGGGAATGGGGCTCTACCTCGGCTCGGTGACCCTGAACCAGGCCTGCGTCGCCCAGGGCCAGGTGCGGCGGGCGGCGGGCCGCTGGCTCGCCTGCGCGGCCTTCTTCATCCTCTGGAACTTCCTCCCGATCGTCAGCAACGAGTTCCGCCGGGTCGAGATCGGCTTTGCCCTGACCGCCGGCGTCCTCTTCGCCGTGCTCTACCTCGTCTACCGCTATCCGCACGGTCGCGCCGAGGACATCCCACGCGAGGGGTCCGAGGAGGAACTCGAGCTGCGGCTTGCCTCGATTGACGAGAACACCTAAAGCAATTCGTTAAAGAGCTTTGACGTATGCGTTCATTCCGCGCGTGAGCGCTCGGTAGGGTCGCCGGATCGGAGCACATGACGCGCACCTGATCCTGATCGCCGGCGCCCTACTGGCGGCGGGGATCATCGGGGCGCTGGTCGCCGACCGGATGCGGGTCCCGGGCCTGCTGCTCTTCCTTGCGCTCGGGATGCTGGCCGGGTCGGAAGGGATCGGCGGGATCGAGTTTTCCGACACCGAGCTGGCGCGGACGCTGGGGACGATCGCCCTCGTCCTAATCATCTTCGAGGGTGGGCTGACCGCCGGCTGGTCCGAGATCAGGCCGGTGCTCGGCACCGCCGCTTCGCTGGGGACGATCGGCACCGCGCTGACCGCGGTGATCGCCGGGCTCGCGGCGAAGTTCCTCTTTGATCTCAGCACCCTGGAAGGGATGCTGGTCGGCGCCGCGATCGCCGCCACCGACTCCGCCGCGATCTTCGCCGTCCTGCGCCGAAGCACTCTGGAGAAGCGCCTGGCGCGCTCGCTCGAGGGCGAGTCGGGGATGAACGACCCGGTGGCGCTGCTGCTGGTAATCGGGTTCATCGAATGGATCCAGGACCCCGGCTACGGGCTCACCGACATGGCCGGCCTGCTGGTCCTGAAGCTCGGGCTGGGAGCGTTGATCGGGGTCGCGATCGGCCGCCTCTCGGTGCTGGCGCTCGACCGGGTGCGGCTGCCCGGCGAGGGGATCTACCCGGTGGCGACGATCGCGATCGCCGGTCTCGCCTACGGGGTGGCAGAGGTCGCTCACGGATCCGGCTTCCTCGCCGTCTACCTGACCGCGCTGGCGCTCGGCACCGCGCGGATCCCCGCCCGGCGCACGGTCGTCGCCTTTCACCAGGGGCTCGGCTGGGTCGCCCAGATCTCGCTCTTCATCCTGCTCGGGCTGCTGGTCTTCCCCTCGGCACTCGGCGACGTCGCCCCGGAAGCGCTGGCGCTCTCGGCGGTGCTGATCCTCGTCGCCCGGCCCGTCGCCGCCGTCGTCGCCACCCTGCTCGCGCCGCTGAACATGAAAGAGCGGCTGATGCTCGGCTGGGCCGGGCTGCGCGGGGCGACGCCGATCTGGCTGGCGACCTTCCCGGTCGTCGCCGGGATCAAAGAGAGTAACGAGCTGTTCGCGATCGTCTTCTTCGTCGTCGTCAGCTCGACCCTGATCCAGGGCGCCAGCTTCGAGCCGCTCGCCAAATGGCTGGGGCTGACCACCGACGAGCCGGCGCTGCCGCGGCGCCTGCTCGAGTCCGGCCGCATCCGCCGCATGGGCGGCGACGTCATCGCTTACCGACTGCCGCCGGGAGCAGCCGCCGCCGGCCACCCGGTCCGCGACCTCGAACTGCCAAGAGAGGCCCTAGTCAACGTGATCGTCCGCGACGGCGACGCGATCCCGCCGCGTGGGAGCACCGAGCTACGGGAGGGCGACGAGCTCCACGTGCTGGTGAGGAGCGAGCTCCGCGACGAGGTGGAGCAGCTGACGAAGAAGTGGGCCAAGGGACCGATCGGCCGCGAGGCACCGGCGCCGCTACCGCGGCGGGGGGCCCCGCAAGTCTTCACCGTGCGCCCGGTGCGCGGCGACGGGGAGCTGGGCGAGGAGATCGACGGCATCCCGATCGTCAGGGTGATGCGGGATCGCGGCGAGCAGGGCGCCTACCTCGTCGCCCTGGCCGACGGGCGCTTCGCGGTCGTCGGTGCGGGCCTGATAGCGATCGGCGGCCGACGGGCCCTCGCGGGCTGGTGCGAGGGACGGGTTGATCGTGACGACGTCAACGCGGCCGAGCGTGCCTGGTGGCAGGAGGTGACCGGAGCTCTCATTGCACGGGGACGAGCTGGGTCTGCGTCCTAGCAGCGCAAGGACGCAGGGAGCGTGGCGTGCTCTGCACGCGAGCGACTGAGGACACCGCGATGCGACGGAGGCAGGCTCAGCTCGCTCCGGCGACCGCGGCGATCTCGGTGTAAGCGGCGGCCGGATCGTCGGCTCCGAAGACGGCTGAGCCGGCGACGAAGAGGCGCGCGCCGGCCGCCGCAAGCGGTCCCGCCGTCTCGACGTCTACTCCCCCGTCGACCTCGATTCGCGCCGGGCCGGCCAGCGGCACCAGGCGCTCGACCTTCTCCGGTGAGGTCTCGATGAACGACTGGCCGCCCCAGCCGGGGTTGACGGTCATGCAGAGGACGATGTCGGCGACGCCGCGGAGCTCCCCGACCGCCTCGACCGGGGTCCCCGGGTTGATCGCGACGCCGGCGAGGCAGCCGGCCTCGCGGACGGCAGCGAGGGTGCGGTGGGCGTGCGGGGTGGCCTCCTCGTGGAAGGTGATCGAGTCGGCCCCGGCTTCGGCGAATTCGCCGATCTGGCGCTCCGGCGCCTCGATCATCAGGTGGACGTCGACGACGCCGCCGGCGTCGTGGACCTGGTCGGCGATGCCGCTGAGGACCAGCGGCCCGATCGTGATCGGCGGGACGAAGTGCCCGTCCATCACGTCGAAGTGGATCACCCGCGCGCCAGCGTCCATCACCTCCTCGATCTGGGCGCCGAGGCGCCCCATGTCAGCGGAGAGGATCGACGGCGCCACCCGCGGCTCAGCCAGCAGCTCTCGCATCCGGTCACTCATATGTCGGGAACCTAGACGACTACGCGGCGCTAGGCGGGCTGCAGCATGGATGCACCACATGACTGACATTCCATGTCAGCGGTGTTGGTCATCCGGGCGATCGTCTGGTGCTCGCCGCAGTTGGGGCACTGGGAGACGAGTTCGAAGCGGCTGAGGCAGTTGACGCAACGCAGCCGGCCGGGCAGCTGGGTCGGGCGCAGCCAGGGCTCGCCGCAATTCGGGCAGGGGGCGCGGTCCAGCAGGTTCTTGTCCCCCGAAGTTGACTGGTTCGGGTCGCTCATGCCGTCATCATGGCGGCTCAGGAATCCGTTCTGGTCAGTCGGGCGATGAAGAAGCCGGTCGTGCGGTCGCGATCGGGGCGGAGCTGCAGGCAGCGCGGCTCGGCTGAAGCGGCGCGTTCGGGTGCCCGTGAGCCGAGGTCGTCCAGCGCCAGCGGCGGCACCCCCTCCTCGTTCCCGGCGGCCGCGAGCAGAGCGGCGATCCGATCCTCGTTCTCGCGGCGGGAGATCGTGCAGGTCGAGTAGACGAGGGTGCCGCCGGGACGCAAAACGGCGGCGGCGTTGCGCAACAGCTGGTCCTGGACCTCGAGCAGCCGCCCGATCGTCTTCGGCGTCTTGCGCCAGCGTGCGTCCGGGCGCGAGGCGAGGGCGCCGAGGTCCGAACAGGGGGCGTCGAGGAGGACGCGGTCGAAGCCCGGCGCCATCCCGCTCTCGGTCGCGTCGGCCTCGATCACGCTGACGCTGTGGAGGCCGAGGCGGGACGCCTGGGCTGCGACTTCGGCCGCCCGAGCGGGGTCGATCTCGACCGAGATCACCTCGCCGCGGTCGCCCATCCGCTCGGCGATCTGGCCGGTCTTGATCCCGGGGCCGCCGCACATGTCGAGCACGTGCTCTCCCTCCTGCGGGTCGAGGGCCTCGACCACGGCGGCGGAACCGCGGCTCTGCGGGGTCAGCTCGCCGGCCGCGACCGCCGCCGGCACCGCCTCCCCGGTTCGGCCTTCGATCGCCAGCATGTCCGGCGCGGCGAGCGGCCACGGCGCTTCGGGCAGTTGCGCCTCCACCCCAGCCTCGCGGAGCCGCGTCAGCATCGTCTCGCGATCGCCGCGCAGCGGGTTGACGCGCATCCCGACCTCGTTGCGCTCGTTGCAGGCGGCAAGGGTCGAGCGGGCCGCCTCGGGTCCCAGCTCCTGCCACCACATCTCTGCCAGCCACTGCGGGGCCGAGTCGGCGACCGCGGCGGCGGCAGGGGTCGAGTCGTCGCCCAGCAGCTCCTTCGTCAGCCCCTCGCGTTCGCGCCCCGCCCGGCGCAGGATCGCGTTGACGAAGCCGGAGGCGTGAGCGGCGCCGGCGCCCTTGGCCAGCTCGACCGCTTGATCGACGGCGGCGTGGTCGGGGGTGGCGTCGGCGAAGAGCAGCTCGTAGAGCCCGAGCCGCAGCGCCGCCAGGACCGGCGGATCGAGGAGGCGGGTCGAGCGCTTCGCGAGCCGCTCGATCGCGACATCGGCGGTGCCACGCCGCTGCACGGCGCCAAAAGCAAGCCGCTGCGCCTGCGCCCGATCTCGACCCTCCAGCCCGAGCCGATCAGCCTCGGCGCGAAACGCGCGCTCGGTGAAAGCACCGTCCTCGAAGGTGGCGCGAACGGTGGCGTAAGCGAGCGCCCGCGCCGGCGAAACCCGATCGAACTGCATCAGATTTCCAACCCAGAAGGGGGGAAATCTGATGCAGTTCGGGTGGCCGTGGCTCGGGTGGGCGCGGTCATCGAGGGTTGCTCACAGCTGTGGTGGCTCGTGGCCGAGGAGGTAGGCGTCGGCGGGCATCGGCTTGCCGCCTGGGGGCTGGACGAGGTCTAGTTGCAGGGCGCCTTCGGCGCAGCCGAGAAGGAGGGCGCCATCGCGGGCCTCCAGCACCGCCTGGGGCAGATTCGCCTCGACGGCGTGCGCTTGGCGGACGCCTAGGCGCTCCCCGTCGGCGGCCTCCAGATAGACACCGACGTGCGGCGTCAGCGCTCGCACCTTTGCCGCCAGCTCGGCCGCCGGGCGCGCCGGGTCGAGGCGCCGCTCGGCCGAGTCGATCTTCTCGGCGTAGGTGACGCCGTCCTCGTCCTGCTCGGCGAACTCGAGCGCGCCTTCGGCCCGCAGGTCGAGGGCTCGGACCAGGAGGTCGCCTCCGAGCTCGGCCAGGCGCGCCGCGAGCGAGGCAAAATCCTCCTCCGGATCTAGTTGCGTCTCCTCGCACAGCGCCACCGGCCCTGAGTCAAGGCCTGCGGTCAGCTGCATCACGCAGACGCCGGTGGTCTCGTCCCGGGCCATAATCGCCCGCTCGATCGGCGCCGCGCCGCGCCAGCGCGGCAGCAGCGAGGGATGGACGTTGAGGATCGGGAACTCGGAGAGCAGCGGCTCGCGGATCAACTGGCCGAAGGCACAGACGAGGACCGCCTCGGGCTTGGCGGCGCGGATCCGCTCCAGCGCCCCCTCCTCGTTGATGTTCTCTGCCTGCAGCAGCTCCAGGCCCAGCTCGCCCGCCGCGAGTGCGGCCGGCGGCGGCGAGACCTTGCGGCCGCGACCCTGGCGCCGGTCCGGCGGCGTCACCACCAGCGCCGGGCGGTGCGGCGAGTCGGCGAGGCGCCGCAGGACCGTGGCGGCGAACTCGGAGGTCCCGAGGTAGGCGGTCCTCACGCGTCGCCCTGTGAGTGCGTCGGTCGGTGCGGTGATCGCCGGGGGTGTTGGTCCGCGCCGAGCGACGCGCTCACGCGGTATGCCTCGGCTCGCGCAGCTCGCCCTCTTCGCCGATCTCTTCCTCGGCGGAGGGGCTGTAGCTGCCGCCCTCGCGCAGCGCCCGCAGCGCCGCCTTGCGCTGATGGCGCTCGGTGCGGTCGAGGATCAGGACCCCGTCGAGGTGGTCGATCTCGTGCTGGAGGACCCGCGCCTCGAGCCCGGCGGCCTCGATCGCGATCGGCTCGCCCTCCATGTCGCGGCCGCTAAAGCGGGCGTAGAGCGCGCGCTCGACGTCCATCGTCACCCGCGGCAGGCTGAGGCAGCCCTCCTCGGCGACGGCGGTTTCCTCCGAGAGCCACTCGATCTCGGGGTTGACGAGCGCGCTCGGCTCACCGTCGGGGCCGGCGTGGAAGACGAGGAGGCGGCGGAGGACGCCGAGCTGGGTCGCGGCGAGGCCGACGCCGAGCCCGTCGCGCATGATCGCGTACATCCGTTCGACCTCCGTCCGTAGCTCGGGGCCGAAGTTGGAGACCGGCGAAGCCTTGCTCTTCAGCACCGGGTCGCCGAACTTGACCACGTGCGCCAGCGCCGCTTCCCGGCGCTCGATCATCTCGACCTGAAGCCGCTCCTGCTCGGCGTCGCGCTCTGGAGTCTGGACCTCGTCGCTCACTCAGCGGAGTCTAAGCAGAGGCGCGATCTGATACTTCGTGGCGTCCACCCCTATGCCGACCCCCCGGATCGCCATCGCCACCTGCGCCGATTATGCCGACCTCAAGGTCGACGACGCGCTGCTGGCGCGAGCGCTGGCGGAGCGCGGATGCGACGCGCGGACGGTGGTCTGGGACGAGCCCGGGGTCGAGTGGCGGCACTACGACCTCTGCGTGATCCGCAGTACCTGGGACTACCACGAGCGCCACGCCGAGTACCTCGCCTGGGCGGGACGGGTGGAAGCCGAGTGCCGGCTGCGGAACTCGGCCGAGCTGGTGATCTGGAACAGCGATAAGCGCTACCTGCGCGAGTTCGACGGGCGCGGGATCCGCACGGTGCCGACGGTCTGGGTAACGCAGGATTCGCCCCTGGACCTCGAGCAGATCCTCACCGGCGCGGGCTGGGAGGAGGCCGTGGTCAAGCCGGTCGTCGACCTCGGAGCGAGGAACCTGTGGCGGGTCCGGGCCGGCGAGGGCTCGGCGGCGCTGGAGTCGGTCCTGCAGCGCCACGACGCGATGGTGCAGCCCTTCCTCCCCTCACTCGAACGGAAGGGGGAGATCTCGCTGGTCTACGTGGCCGGCGAGCTGACCCACACCGTCCGCAAGCGCCCGGCGGCCGGGGACTTCCGGGTGCAGTCGATCTGGGGCGGCACCGCCGCCCGCGAGGAGCCGACCGTGGCCGAGCGGGAGCTGGCGGAGGCGGCGATGGAGGAGTTCAAGGAGGCGCCGCTCTACGCGCGGGTCGATCTGGTCGAAGGGCCGGCCGGCGACCCCTGTCTGATCGAGCTGGAGCTGATCGAGCCCAACCTCTACCTCTCCGAGCACCCCCCGGCCGCCGCGGCGCTGGCCGAGGCGGCACTACTGCGGATCGACGTCGACGCCTAGGGCGACGTCCTTCAGCGAACGGTCGCCCGCCCGCTTCTCGACCGCCTCGCGCACCGCCGCGACCGTCCCCTCGCGGTCGTCGGCCTTGATCAGGATCCGCCGCCGGTGGCGGTTGCGGACCCGGAACATCGGTGCCGGGCCGAGTAGTTCGGAGCCTGCCGGCAGCGTGCGCCGAAGCTCATTGGCGACGGCGACGACGACCTCGTCCAACCGCCCCTCCTGCTCGGAGGCGAAGTTAATCCGGGCGAGGTGCGAGAAGGGCGGGTAGTGGAGCGCGCGGCGGCGGCCCAGCTCGACCTCGAGGAAGCCGACGGAGTCATGGCGGGCGGCGTGCTCGATGCTGGAGGCGTGCGGGGCGAGGGTCTGGACGATCACCTCTCCCCCGGCCTCGCCGCGGCCGGAGCGGCCGGCCAGCTGGGCGACCATCGCGAAGGTCCGCTCCTCAGCGCGAAAGTCGGGGAAGCGGAGGGTGGCGTCAGCGTCGAGGATCGCGCTCAGCGTCACCTCCGGGAAGTCGTGGCCCTTGGCGACCATCTGAGTGCCGACGAGGACGGCGCTCGGGGCTTCGTCGAAGCGGGCGAGGATGCGGGCGTGGGCGCCGCGCTCGGCAGCGGTGTCGGAGTCGAGGCGGATCACCGGCATCGGGCCGAGGCGCTCGGCCAGCAGCGCCTCAATCCGCTCGGTGCCAGCACCGGCCCGCGAGAGCGTGGTCGAACCGCACTCCGGGCAAGCGCGCGGCTGGCGCTCGGAGTGGGCGCAGTGGTGACAGACGAGTCGGCCGCTGTGGCGGTGGACGATCAGGGAGACGTCGCAGTTGGGGCAGTCCCAGTGATGGCCGCACGAACGGCAGGTGAGCCAGGGCGCGAAGCCGCGGCGGTTGATCATCACGATCGCCTTGGCGCCGGCGGCGCGCACGCCCTCCAGTGCCTCCCAAGTCTCGGCGTGGACGGGGCCGCTGCGCGGGTCGGCCTCGCGCATGTCGACCAGGTGAACCGGCGGCATGCGGCGGCCGTCGACGCGGCTCGGCAGCTCCAGGCGCGGCAGCTCCAGCCAACTCTCCGGGCGCGGCGTCGCAGTGCCGGCGACGAGGACGGAGCCGCTGTCGGCGGCACGTTTCCGGGCGACGGCGCGAGCGTCGTAGGTGGGGTCGCCCTCCTGCTTGTAGGAGGGCTCGTGCTCTTCGTCGATGACGATCAGGCCGAGGTCGCGGACGGGCGCGAAGACGGCGGAGCGCGGGCCGACGCAAACCTGCGCCTCGCCGTCGCGCAGGCGCCGCCACTCGTCGTAGCGCTCACCGGGCGAGAGGGCCGAGTGCAGCACCGCGAAGCGATCGCCGAGCCGGGCGCGGAAGCGGGCGACCGCCTGCGGGGCAAGGCCGATCTCGGGGACGAGGACGATCGCGCCCTTGCCGCGCTCCAGCGCCACCTCGACCGCGGCGAGGTAGACCTCGGTCTTGCCGGAGCCGGTGACGCCATGGAGGAGCAGGCTGCGCGGGGCGCCGGCCTCGCCGTCGAGGGCGGCGACAAGCGCCTCGACCGCCTGGCGCTGTTCGGGCAGCAGCTCGGGCGCCGAGGCTGCGGCCCCGAGCCCCGGCTCTCCCGGGATGCGGCGGACGGTGGTGCTGCGGGTGGCGACTAGGCTGCGCCCCTCGAGCCGGCGCAGGGTTTGGCGGTCCGAGCCGACCGCGGTCGCCAGCTCCCCGGCCGACATCTCTCCCGAGCGTAGGGCCTCGAGAACCGAGCGCTGCTTCGACCCCAGGCGCTCGCTCCCCTCCAGCGCCGCCTCGCCGGCCGGCAGTAGCGCCACCCGCAACTCGGTCTTCGAGCGCACCGTGCGAGCACCGCTGCCGGTGCCCGTGCCCGGCGGCAGCACCAGCTGCAGCCCGCGCGAGGGGGTCGAGCAGTACTCCCGGGCGACCCAGAGGCCGAGCCGGACCAGCTCCGGCGTCGCCCCGGCCTCCAGCGCCTCGAGCGGCTCGGCCAGGCGCTCCGGCGGCAGCTCCGAGCCCTCGGCGACCTCGACGACGACGCCGAGGATACGGCGCGGCCCGAACGGGACGCGCACCACGCTGCCGACGTCGAGCTCGGCCATCGCCTCCGGCCGGCGGTAGTCGAACGGTCCCCGCAGGGCGCGGGCGGTGGTCAGGGGCTCAACGCGGAGGATCGCCACCGACCGAGGTTATGGGGGACGGAAGATGCCCCAGAATGAGTTCCCGCACCTTAGGAGTGTTTGACAAGCCATCCCATCGACTATCCCGTTGCTCTGCCGCCAGAGCAGGCCATATGCTGGCCGCGATGAGCGTCAACCTCCACCCCGGCGAGCGGGTCATCTTCGAAGGCCACCCGTCCTGGCGGGCGATCCTCGGCTTCTACCTGAAAGGGCTGCTGGTCGCGGTCATTCTCGGCGTCATCGCCAAGCTCGCCGCCGGCAGCGGCACCGCCTTCCTGGTGATCCTCGTCGTCCTCGCCCTCACCGTCCTGATCGGCTTCGTCAAACGAGTGGCGACCACCTACACGATCACCGACCGCCGCCTCAACATCAAACGCGGGATCATCTCCAAAGAGGTCCAAGAGACCCGCCTCGAGCGCGTCCAGAACGTCAACTACCGCCAGTCCGTCTACCAGCGCCTAATGCAGATCGGCGACGTCGACTTCGACACCGCTGCCAGCGACGACTACAACTTCGTCTTCTACGGGGTGGCGGGACCAGCCGAGGTCGTTCACAGGGTGGACGAAGCCACGGGCGTTGGCTCCGCCGGCACGCACGGGCTGGGCGAGCCCCAGCCGCCGAGCCAGCCCTAGTCAGGACTCACCCACTCCCTCCGCACTTGTCCTCGCTATGGCGAGGACAACCTCGGAGAGGCTTCTCCAGACGCTCAAGTGGGAGTTCGAGCGGCCCGGGCGCGGCTCCCTGCACCCTTACCTGCTTAGTGAGGGTGCAGGGAGCCGCGCAGGTGCGCCGCCGTTCTGCGGAGGATGTTGAGGACGTGGTCGGGTTCGTGCTTGACCTGCCAGTGGGAGAAGCGGATTGGGGTGAGGCCGGCCGCCGTGTGGGTTTGGAAGCGCAGTGCGTCCCGCGTCTGCGTCACGGGCGTGCGGTGGTAGCGCCAGCCGTCGGTCTCAACGACGAGACCTAGGTCGGGCCAGAAGAAGTCGACCTCGAATTCGTTGGCCTGAACTTTCGTGAGCGGAGTCGGCAGGCCGGCGGCAGTGGCCAGCGGGCGGAAGAGGAGTTCCAGTTCGTCGTCGGAGAGACGGAAGGTGTGCTTGTCCAAAATGCGACGCAGTGGGCGAACGCCGGGGTCGCCGGCATGGGCGTCTAGCGCAATCCGCAGCGAATCGGGATCGATCACTTCGCGCTTGTCCGCCTCATTGATCGCGCGCTCGAGGCCTTTCGGCCCTGTGACGGTGGCGAGGTCAAGGAACGTCTGGACAGGCTGGGTAAGAGGGATGTTCTGGCGTGTGGTGATGGCGCTCGGCGGCAAGGTGGGACGGCGGTGGCAGCGGACGCCGCGGATGCGCGCTTCGGAATCGCGCCTCACGCTGACGTCGATGTAGTCCTCATGCTCCTTGCCGAACCCCCAGAGCGCAGCTGCGCTGCGATGACTCAGCGCTGCACCAGGCCCGCAGGCGAGCACCGCTGCCATCCAGCGTCCCTCGCGGCTCAGGCGCGGGCGTCCCACGGCATAGACGCCTCGAACTACGGGATGCAGCCGCCCAGTCTGAAGCCGATGCTTGATCCCCTTCGGGGTGTACCCGAGCCCAAGCAAATCCCCGCGCGTCAGCACTCCATGCTGCGCCCGAGCCAACCTCCAAGCGTCCGAGCTTCGCCTCTCCGAGATTTGGTCCCCCATAGGGGCCCAAAGTTCGGTGCGGCCAACTACTCGCCCCCTACCCAGCTGCTTTTTGTCCCTCGGTGCGGCCTTTACGCCGCTGCGGTCTCGGCGCCCGCGGCGCTTCGCAGAGCCTCGGCGCGGTCCGTCTTCTCCCACGTGAAGTCCTGATCCCCCCGGCCGAAGTGGCCGTAGGCCGCGGTCTTCTGGAAGATCGGGCGGTGGAGGTCGAGGTACTCGCGGAAGGCTCCGGGGCGCATGTCGAACTCGGCCTCGACGAGCTGGGAGATGCGGGCGTCGGGGAGCTTGCCGGTGCCGAAGGTCTCGACCATCAGGCTGACGGGATGGGCTACGCCGATCGCGTAGGCGACCTGGACCTCGCAGCGCTGCGCGAGGCCGGCGGCGACGACGTTCTTCGCCACGTAGCGGGCCGCGTAGGCGGCGGAGCGGTCGACCTTGGACGGGTCCTTGCCGGAGAAGGCCCCGCCACCGTGGCGGGCCATGCCGCCGTAGGTGTCGACGATGATCTTGCGACCGGTGAGGCCGGCGTCGCCGACCGGGCCGCCGATTACGAACTTGCCGGTCGGGTTGCAGAGGAACTCGCCCTGCAGCTCCGACTCGTCGAAGCGGCCGGGCACCTCCGCCTGCAGGACCGGGAGGACGACGTTCTCCCACAGCTCCGGCTTGATCTGGCTCTGGGAGTCGATTCCCTCGTCGTGCTGGGTGGAGATCAGGAGCTTTTCGACGGCGACGGGGCGGCCGTCGGCATAGCGGACGGAGACCTGGGTCTTGCCGTCGGGGCCGAGATAACCCATCGTCCCGTCCTTGCGGACCGCCGCGAGCCGTTCGGAGAGCCGATGGGCGAGGTGGATCGGCATCGGCATCAGCGCCTCGGTCTCGTCTGAGGCGTAGCCGAACATCATCCCCTGGTCGCCGGCACCGGCCACGTCGAGCTCGTCGTCGTCAGACGGGTCGACTTTGGTCTCGTAAGCCTGGTCGACGCCCTGGGCGATGTCGGGCGACTGCTCGTCGATCGAGACGATCACCGAGATGTGGTCGCAGTCGTAGCCGTAGCTGCCGCCCTTGTAGCCGATGTCGCGCACCGTGTCGCGAACGATGTCCGGGATGTTGAGGTGGACGTCGGTGGAGATCTCCCCCGAGACCACGGCCATGCCGGTGTTGACGAGGGTCTCGCAGGCGACGCGGCCGCCCGGGTCCCCGGCCATGATCGCGTCGAGGACGCCGTCGGAGATCTGGTCAGCGACCTTGTCCGGGTGGCCCTCGGTGACTGACTCCGACGTGAAGAGGTACTCGCCCTCGGCGAGAGGCTTAGTTGACATGCGGGAAGAGTAAAGGAATGTCGAGCGAAGTCGTCGGAGCGCCCACTAGGTGCAGCGACGGTTAGTCGCCGTAGCGCCTACGCCCGGAAGCAGGCACGAAATCGATGATGAGGGGAACTCCCTCGAGCGCGTAGGCCTCGCGCATCCGGTTCTCCAGGTGGTAGGCCCAGTCGCGGGCGATCAGACGGCGGTCGTTGACCTGGATCGCGATCCGCGGCGGGCTCTCCCCCACCTGGGCGGAGTAGTAGAGGCGAAGGCGCTTGCCGCGTTTGTTCGGCGGCGGGTGTTTGGCGACGACGTCGCTGACGAAGCGGTTCAGCTCCGGGGTCGGGATGCGCTCGGCGGCCTTGTCGGCGAGCTGCAGCGCCCGCGGCAGCAGGCTGTTGACGTTGCGTCGGTTCTTCGCCGAGACCGTGATCACCGCCGGGCGCAGCCGCAGCTTGCGCTCCACCCGGGCGCGAGCGTCGTCGATGTCGGTCTCGCCGATATCCCACTTGTTCATCGCCAGCAGCGAGGCGCAGCCGGCCTTCATCGCCATCTCGGCGACCCGCATGTCCTCGGTGGTCACGCCCTCGGAGGCGTCGCAGACGATGATCGCGACGTCGGCCCGCTCGACCGCCCGTTCCGAGCGCAGCTGCGCGTAGTAGTCGACGGTGCCGGCGACCTTCGAGCGACGGCGCAGACCGGCGGTGTCGACGAGGATCGCGCGGCGGCCGTCGACCTCGACCTCGGTGTCGATCGCGTCGCGGGTGGTGCCGGCGATGTCGGAGACGATCACCCGCTCGGAGCCGAGGAAAGCGTTGACAAGGGAGGACTTGCCGACATTGGGGCGGCCGATGACGGCGACCCGCACCCGATCGTCCTCCTCCGTCTGCGGCTCGCGGTCGCCGAGCGCGGCGGTGATCGCATCCAGGAGGTCACCGGTGCCGAGGCCGTGGGTAGCGGAGACGCCGATCGGATCGCCGAGCCCGAGCGCGTGGAACTCGGCGGTGATCGAGAAGTCGTCGGGGCGGTCGGCCTTGTTGACGACGACGATCACTGGCACCTGCGAGCCGCGCAGCGTCTTCGCCAGGTCGGCGTCGCCGCCGCGCAGCCCGGCGCGCCCGTCGACCACGAGGACGATCGCGTCGGCTTCGGCGATCCCCAGCCGCGCCTGCGCCTGCACGTCCCGCGCCAGCTCCGCCTCGTCGCCAAGGTCGATCCCGCCGGTGTCGACGAGCTCGAAGCGCACCCCGTTCCACTCCGTCGCCAGGCGCTTGCGGTCGCGGGTGACGCCGGGCTCAGGCGAGGTGACCGCCTCGGTCCCACCGACCAGCCGGTTGACGAGCGTGCTCTTGCCGACGTTGGGGAAACCGACGATGGCGACGGTCGGAGCGCTCATGCCCCCGTCTCCTGTTCCTTTTGGTCGCTATGTCGCCGCAAGGAACAACTCATGCGATTCCCCGCTCCCGGGCGAGGGCGACGACGCGGCCGATGACCTCGTCCTGGGTCAGGCCCGTCGTGTCGAGCTCGACGGCGTCCTCGGCGGCGCGGAGGGCGCCGTGCTCGCGCTCGGTGTCGCGGGCGTCGCGCTGGCGCTGGGCCGCCAGCACCGCCTCGAAGTCCTCGCCGGTCTGCGCCGCGCGACGGCGCGCCCGCTCCTCGTCGGACGCGGTGAGGAAGACCTTCAGCGGCGAGTCGGGGCTGACGACGGTGCCGATGTCCCGGCCCTCGGCGACGTAGCGGCCCTCGGCGATCAGCGCGCGCTGGCGCTCGACCATCGCCTCCCGGACTCGCGGGTGGACGGAGACCTGGGAGGCGGCAGCCGAGACCTCGGGGGTGCGGATCTCATCGCTGACGTCCTCGCCGTCGAGCAGTACCCGCCGTCCTTCGAAATTGATCTCGAGGCCCTCGGCCAGCGCACCGACGGCTTCGCCATCGTCGATGTCGGCCTTGTCCTGCAGCGCCGCCACGGCGACGCAGCGGTACATCGCCCCTGAGTCGAGGTAGGTGAACCCGAGCTCGCCCGCCACTCCGCGCGCGACCGTGGACTTCCCGGCCCCGGCGGGCCCATCGATCGCGATCACCATCCCGGCAGCGTATTGAGCGCCGTTTCCGAAGTTGTCCCCGCTATAGCGAGGAAAAGATCGGAGACGGTGCTCAGCGGCGGAGCAGCGAGGCCAAGTCGGCCTCGAAGCCGGGATAGCTGACGGCGGCGGCCTCCATGTTGCGGACCTCTACGCCCTCCTCTGATGCGAGACCGGCGATGGCGCCGAGCATGGCGATCCGGTGGTCGCCGTGGGAATCGATGGTGCCGCCACGAAGGCCGCCGGTGCCCTCGATCACCATCCCGTCCGCGGTCGGCTCGACCTTGCCCCCGAGCGCCCGCAGCGCCGCGGTGACGGTCTCGATCCGGTCGGACTCCTTCCGCCGCAGCTCCTCGGCGTCGTGGATCGTCGTGGTGCCCTCGGCAAAGCAGGCGGCGAGGGCGACGAGCGGCAGCTCGTCGATCGCCAGCGGGATCTCGGCGCCGCCTACTTCGGTGGCGCCGAGGGGCCCAGAGCGAACGCGGAGGGTGGCGATCGGCTCGCCGCCAAACTCCTGCTCGTCCTCAATCGCAATCTCAGCACCCATCCGTTCGAGGATGGACAAGAGACCGGTGCGGGTCGGGTTAACGCCGACCGATTCCAACTCGATCTCGCTGTCGGGGACGAGAACAGCAGCAATGAGAAAGAAGGCGGCCGAGGAGATATCGGCGGGGACGAGGAGGTCGTCTGGTTCCAGTTGCTCGGCCGGGCGCACGACCACTGCGTCGTCTATCCGCTCAACCGCGGCGCCAGCGGCGGCGAGCATGCGCTCGGTGTGGTCGCGGCTCGGCAGCGGCTCGACGATTCGGGTCTCACCACCAGCGAGCAGGCCGGCGAAAAGAAGACATGACTTCACCTGGGCGCTGGCGATCGGCATCTTGTAGTCAGTCGAGTGCAGAGAGGTGCCCTCGATCTCCAGCGGCGGCAGGCGGTCCTCGCGGCAGCTCAGATTCGCGCCCATGCGGCGCAGCGGCACCGCGATGCGGTCGACCGGGCGACGACGAATCGACTCGTCGCCGTCGAGCGTCCACTCCCCTTCCGGCTGCCCCGCCAGCCATCCGGGCAGCAAGCGCAGCAGGGTCCCGGCATTGCCGACATCGATATCTGCCGGCTTTGCTCCGCGAAGGCCGACGCCCCGAATCCGCAGCTGAGGACCTCGCGCCCCCGCGGTCCCCCCCTCCTTACCCAGCCCTTCCTCGACCACATCCGCGCCTAGCGCCGCGATCGCGCCAAGCGTCGACCGAGTGTCCGCCGCATCGAGGTAGCCCTCCACGACGGCCTCCCCCTCCCCCATTGCCGCGATCAGCGCCGCTCGATGCGAGATCGACTTGTCAGAAGGCGGACGCAGCGCGCCGCGCAGGGGGCCCGAAGGGTCAAAGCGGGTCATCGCGGCGAGCCTATTCGGCGCTATCGCCGAGGACGGTGACGGTGTGTCCCAGCTCTCGGACCATCTGCTCGGCCTTGCTCGCCTGCTCGTCGCCCGCCACCCAGAGCGATACCGCACCCGAGGTCATGTCAGGGGCTGGATGCAGCGCCATGTCCTCGATATTGACGCCGGCCTCGCCGAGGGCCAGGGCCAGCTCGGCGATCGTGCCGGGCTTGTTGGCGACGACGATCCGCAGCTCGCGCAGCGGGCCGGCCGCCGACTCGGCATCGAGCAGGCGCTGGCGCGACTCACCGGCCTCGGCGTGCCAAGTGGCGAGCGCCTCGCGGTCGCCCTCGCGGATCAGCTGCGCGGCGTGACGGAGGCGCTCGCCGACCGAGTCAACCGAGCGCGCCACCGCCTCGCGGTTGGTGGCGAAGATGTCGGCCCAGATTGCCGGGTTCGAGCCGGCCACGCGGGTCATGTCGCGGAAGCTCGGGCCGACGTCGGGAAGGCGTTCGGTGTCCTGGGTCAGCGCGTCGGCTGCCTCGCAGGCGAGGACGTTCGCGAGCACGTGCGGCAGGTGGCTGATCGCCGCCATCAGGCGGTCGTGACCCTCCGGGTCGATCGCCTGCGGCCGCGCCCCCAGCGCCGAGAGGGTCCGCTGAAGGCGGTTGTAGAGCAGGCCGCTCGAGACCTCTGTCGGGGTCAGGTACCAGCGGGCGCCCTCGAAGAGGTCCTCGCGGGCGTTCTCGACTCCCGCCGTCTCCGCCCCCGCCAGCGGATGGCCGCCGATGAAGCGCTCGTCGCCGCCGACCGCGTCGACCAGCTCGCCCTTGGTCGAACCGACGTCGGTGACCACCGTCTCCGAGCCCGAGGCCGCGAGCGCGTCGCGCGCCTGCTGCGGCAGCGTCGCCACCGGGGCACAGCAGAAGACGACGTCGGCACCCTCGCAGGCCTCTGCAAGCGAGCCGGCGGCGCGATCGATCGCCCCCAGCTCGACCGCCCGGGCCAACCGCTTGGGGCTACGCCCGCAGCCGACCACCTCGGCCTCCAGCCGCCGCCGCGCGGCGAGCCCGATCGAGCCTCCGATCAGGCCCACCCCGAGGACGGCGATCCTCATAAACGAGGGCGCGGCCTCAGAGGCCGCGCCGCGCCTCCACCGCCGAAGCGAATCGCTCCAGCGCCGAGACGGTGTCCTCCCAATCGATGCAGGCGTCGGTGATCGACTGCCCGTAGACCAGCTTCTCGCCCGGCACCAGGTTCTGGCGTCCCTCGACCAGGAACGACTCCAGCATCACCCCGACGATCGCCTTGTTGCCGTCCGCGACCTGGTCGGCGATGTCCCCGGCGGCGAAGAACTGCTTCTCCGGGTCCTTGCCGCTGTTGTCGTGGGAGGCGTCGATGACCAGCCGCTCCGGCCGGCCGGCGACGCCGAGCGTGACCAGCGCGTCTTCGACCTCGGGCGGGTGGTAATTAGGCTGGCCGTGGCCGCCGCGGAGGATGATGTGGCAGTCCGGGTTGCCCGTCGTGTGCAGGATCGCCGGCGCGCCGGCATCGTCGATCCCGGCGAAGGCGTGCGAGGCCGCCGCCGCCCGCACCGCGTCGACCGCGATCTGGATGTTGCCGTCGGTCCGGTTCTTGAACCCGATCGGCATCGAGAGCCCGCTGGCGAGCTGGCGGTGCGTCTGGCTCTCCGAGGTTCGTGCCCCGATCGCTCCCCAGGCGACGCAGTCCGCGATGTACTGCGGCGTGATCGGGTCGAGGAACTCGCAGCCGATCGGCAGCCCCGTGTCCAGCACCTCCAGCAGCAGCTTGCGAGCGATCCGCAGCCCCGCGTTGACGTCGCCGCTTTCGTCGAGGTGCGGATCGTTGATCAGGCCCTTCCACCCCGTCGTCGTCCGCGGCTTCTCGAAGTAGACCCGCATCACCACCAGGATGTCCTCGCGCAGCTGGCGCGCCACCGCACTCAGCTTCGTCGCGTACTCCATCGCCGCTTTCGGGTCATGGACGCTGCACGGGCCGACCACGACCATCAGCCGCGGATCTTCTCCGTTCAGCACCTTCCGCACTTCCTCGCGGCCGCGGACGACCGCTTTCGCCCGCTCCTCCCCGAGCGGCAGCTCCGCCAGGAGCCGTTCCGGGGGCGCCAACTCGACGATTTTCCCGATCCGCGTATCGCGGACGCCGTCTCGTTTCGCCCCCTCCATTCCGATGAACATTTTGCCTTCGCCTTTCTCCAAAGCCATGAGATCGTACTTTCTGGTCGCTCGCTGTCGGGCTGGTTCGGCGCGCGAGCAGACCATTACGCGGGGGACGGCGCCCGGCCGGAAGATCTGAGGTCTTCGGGCGGCGCGACGCCGCCAGGCCGAACGCCTAGCTAAATCGCCAATACCAGTAGGTGAGGTGGGCTGGCGCGACGGCAGCGTCGAGCGCCCTGGTGCTGCCCGCGGATGTGAATTTGTCCAACCTCACGTTGCTGGACGTTGTACCACGGGTGAGCCGTTAGTCAAGTATTTCCGACAGGCCACGCAGGAAGCGGTCGTTCTCCTCGGGGGTGCCGTAGCTGACCCGGATGTGGCCGGGGCCGCCGAGGGCCTTGCCAGGCCGGACGGCGATTTCGCGCTCGGCGAGGCCGGCGAGGATCGCGGCTTCGTCGGCGTCGCCGAGGTCGACCCAGGAGAAGTTGGCGTGGGAGTCGGTGGTCGCGAGGCCGAGGTTGGAAAGGCCTTCCTCGACGGTGAGGCGGGCGGCGATCGTCGCCTCGACTCGGCGCAGGACGTCGTCCTGGTGGCGCACCGCCTCCGCCCCGGCCGCCTGGGCGAGGGCGTTGACGCTGAACGGCTGACGCACGGCGTCGACCGCGGCGCGGAAGTTGGCGGAGCCGATCGCGTAGCCGGTCCGCAGCCCGGCGAGGCCGTAGCACTTGGAGAAGGTGCGGAGGACGACCAGGTTCGGGAAACCTTTAAGCAGATCGAGTGAGGCGTCGGGGTCGTCGTGGGCCTGGAACTCGACGTAGGCCTCGTCGAGGACGATCGTCACGTGCGCGGGGATCCGCTCGCAGAAGGCGCCGATCTCGGCCGCCGGGATGTGGGTCGCGGTCGGGTTGTTCGGGTTGCAGACGATCAGCAGCTGGGTCGCCGCGGTCACCTCGGTTGCCATCGCGTCGAGGTCGTGGACGTCGCCCTCGGCCAGCGGCACGCGGATCTCGCGGGCGCCGGTCAACGCCGGCAGGTACGGGTACATCGAGAAGGACGGCCAGGCGTAGAGCACCTCGGCCCCGGGCTCGAGCAGCGCCTCGGCGGCGGCGAGGAGGATCTCGCAGGAGCCGTTGCCGACGGCGACCCGCCCCGGCTCGGTCTCGTAGCGCTCGGCGAGGCGACGGCGCAGCAGCGTCGCGTCGGGGTCCGGGTAGCGGTTCATCGAGCCGGCGGCCTTTTGGATCGCCTCGACCACCTGCGGGTGCGGCGGGAACGAGGACTCGTTGGAGGCGAGCTGGGCGAGGTTCCCCGAGGCGATGGCCTCAGGTGCCTGTCCCGTCGGGACCCCGGCCTGGTAGCCCGGCATGCGGGCGAGCTTCTCGGCGAAGGTGATCGTCATCGGCTGTCGATTCTGACGGACGCCGGGCTACTGGGCCGCTTCGAGATCGACCCGCAGCTTCTGCGCCTCGCCGACGTAGACGTGAGCCGCCTCGTGGCCCTCGGGCGCATAGAAGTGCAGCATCACCCGGATCACCCGCGGCATCGACCCCGGCACCGGAATCTCTCGGCAGCACATCAGCGGGACCATTGTCAGCCCCAGATCGCGCGCCGCGACAGCGGGAAACTCAGCGTCGAGGTCATCCGTAGTCGTGAACAAGCAGCTGACCATGTCCTCCGGCGCGATCCCGTTCCGCTCGATCAGCCCCTCCATGACCTCGCGGGTCGCAGAGAGAATCGCCCCCGCCTCATTCGCCTCAGCCTGCGCTGCCCCCCGCACCGCGAAGAGACGCCGCTGAGGCGGCTGATAGGCGCCGGCTTCCAGGTTGCCGTTACGTCCATTGCCGCTCACTCCCCCGAATTCTCTCAGAGGAGGGGGCGAACTTCCGAGCGGTGCGCCTTATGACCGCATAGCGAGCAAAAGGAACACCACTCAATCCCAGGCGGTCGCCGCTCTGGCGGCCCGTCAGCACGGCGTGGTCTCGAGAGACCAACTGCGCCAGCTTGGGATGAGCGACGCGGCGATCACCCGCGCGGCTGAGCTCGGGCGCCTGCGTCGCATCTTCCGCGGCGCCTACGCCGTTGGGCACCTAAGCCGGGATGAGCGCAGCCGCCTCATGGCTGCTGTTCTTGCATGCGGCAAGGGTGCCGTCGTCTCCCACCGCAGCTCCGGGGCCCTCCTGGGCCTCCTCGACAAGGGACCAGTCGTGATCGACGTCATCGCTCCACCCAGCCGAGGGCGGAAGATCGACGGCATCCGCTTCCACCATGTGCGGCCGCCGCGGCTCGAGGAGACCGGGACCTTTGACGGCATCCCCTGCACGAGTCCGGCGCGGACGCTTGTCGACCTCGCGGGCGTGGTCGGCGAGCGGACGCTGCGCAGTGCCTTCGAGCGGGCGGCGTCCCGGCGACGGCGGATGCTCGACATCCCGGCAATCGAGCGCTCGATCGATCCGAGGCGTCACGGGATGAAGGTCCTGCTGAAGCTGATCGAGGAATGGCGCGGAGCGGCGCCTCTGCTCGGCACGCGCGGGAAGCTCAAGAGCCCGCTGGAGGCAAAGGTGCTGCCACTGATCGCCCAGCGCGACCTGCCGCCGCCCCTCTTCAACGCACCCGTCCAGCTCGCCAAAGGCCACATCGAGGTGGACTTCCTCTGGCCCGACCACCGCTTCGTCATGGAGGCCGACAGCCGTGACTTCCACGGCAGCGCCCTTGCATTCGAGCGCGACCGCTGGCGCGATCGCGAACTCCTTCGCGCCGGCTACGCCTGTCTCCGCGTGACCAGCCTCCAGGCCGAACGAGAAGCTGAGGCGATCGCTGAAACGGTCGCGGCCCGTCTCACCGCTACTCCGCCCAAGTTTCCCTAAGCCGCTGCGCCACTCCAATTAGTTCCTAGCCGCACCTGGCAGCCAAATCCCCCTCCTACAAGCTTGTGCGAGGGGGATTTGGCTGCCCCGAGGGGCTGGAACCGGCTACTCAGCCGCTTCGCGCAACTGGGCGATCTCGTCTTCCGAAAGGCGTCTGGCCGAGCCCTCCTTGATCCCGCCAAGCCGCAGCGGGCCGAACCCAACCCGTCGCAGCGCCACCACCTCGTTCCCAACCGCCTCCAGCATCCGGCGCACCTGGCGGTTGCGGCCTTCTCGCAGCACGATCTCGATATCCCGATCGCCCTTGCGTTTCACCTGAGTCGGAGCGGTTGGGCCATCCTCGAGCTCCACCCCGCGGGCTAGGCGCTCCAGGTCAGCGGCTGCAATCGGCTTCTTCAGCCGCGCCACGTACGTCTTCGGCACTTCGTACCTCGGGTGCGTCAGGCGGTTCGCCAGCTCGCCGTCGTTCGTAAGCAGCAGCAGGCCGCTCGAATCCGCATCGAGTCTTCCCACCGGGTACAGCCGCGCCTCGGTCTCGACTAGATCCACCACCGGCGTCCGGCTCCCCGGCTCCCGCGCGGTTGAGACCACCCCCACCGGCTTGTTCACCGCCCAGACCTCGCGCGTCTCGGTGGCCACCGGCGCCCCGTTGACCCGCACGTCGTCGCCCTCCCCCACGTCACGCGCCGGGTCCCGCTCGACCTCGCCGCTAACCGTGACCAGTCCCTTGGCGATGATCTCCTCGGCTCGCCTCCTGGAGGCAACACCTCCATGGGCGAGGAACTTCGCGAGCCTCACGAACGAGGGGCCGAGGGGGGTCTCGCCGGACCCTCCCCATCTTTGTCCGCCGAGACCCCCCTCGGCCCCTCCCACGCTGCCATCACTCGGCGCGTTGTTCGCCCGCTTTGAGGAGTCGCTCTCTCAAATCCCGCTCGTCCTCGGGGGTGGGGTCGAACTTCGAGGGGTCGGGAAGCTGGTCGAGGCCGGAAAGACCGAAGAGGCGCTCGAAGAGCTCGGAGGTCTTGAAGATCGCGGCGCCGAACTGGGAGCGGCCGGCCTCTTCGATTAAGCCGCGCTCGGCGAGGCTGGTGACCGCCGACTCGGAGGTGACGCCGCGGATGCGGGCAATCTCCGGGCGGGTCACCGGCTGCAAGTAGGCGACGATCGCCAGCGTCTCGGCCTGGGCCTGGGTCAGCGGCGGGGTCCGCGGCTTGGCCAGCAGGCGGCGGGCGGCGTCCTCGCTGGCGGGGTCGGAGGCAAGGGCGAAGCCTCCGGACACCTCGCGCAACACCACCCCGCGATTACCCTCGGCGAGGTCCTCGCGCAATAGCTCGATCGCCTCGTCGACCTGCCCCTCGGTGGCCTGCGTTGCCTCCGCCAGGTCCTTGACAGCGACCGGCTGCGGCGAGAGGAAGAGCAGCGCCTCGACGGTGCGGGAGAGGTCGCTCATCCGCTCTTGGACATGTTCGCGGTTGGCAGGACCTTCTTCACCTTGATCGGGCCGAAGCACTCGCCCTGCTCCCAGGTCACCTCGCCCTTGCGGTAGAGCTCGAGCATCGCGAAGACGGTGACCGCCTGGGTCAGCCGGTCCTCTTGGCCGAACTCCTCGTCGAAGTCAAAGTCCGAGCGCCTCAGCAGCACGTCGCGGACCGCCCGCAGCCGCCGTTCCAACGAGACCGTCGGGCGGATGTGGCTGATGTCGACGTCAGGCGGCTCGGTCAGCAGGTCACCGAGGGCGGCGCCGAGCGCATCCGGGTCGTAGACGGCGACCGCTGCCTCGACTGCCACCCGCCGCAGCTCCGACGGCAGGGGCGCCGAGCGGTAGAGGTAGCCGCGCTGGCTCTCGAAGCGCTCGGAGAGCTCGCTGGCGGCGTCGCGGTAGCGCCGGTACTCGAGCATGCGCGCCAGCAGCTCCTCCATCGCCTCCTCGGGCTTCATCTCGTCGAGCTCTTCGTCGGGCCCCGGGAGCATCAGCCGCGACTTCAGCTCCAGCAGGGCGGCGATCAGGACGAGGAACTCGGTCGCCACCTCCAGCTCCAGCTCGCCTTCGCGCTCCAGGTGCTCGACATAGGCGACGACAACCTCGCCCAGCTGCAGGTCGAGCAGGCTGACCTCCTCGCGCAGGACGACCGCCATGAGCAGGTCGAACGGCCCGGCGAAGACGTCTAGATCTAGATCAAGATCGAGGTCGGCAACAGCCATCGCTGCAGACTACGCCAGCGTCAGGCGGCCGAAGCCCATCCGCTCGCGGACCTCCGCAACTACCGGAGAGGCAAGCTTGCGCGCCTTCTCGGCGCCAAGGTCGAGGATGCGGTCGAGCTCCGCCTGGTCGGGGCGCAGCTCCCGATAGCGCTCCTGCACCGGTTCCAGATAGGTGACGACCGCGTCGCCGACCGCCTTCTTGAAGTCCCCGTACCCCGAGCCCTCGAATTCCCGTTCGACCTCCTTCTGCTCCTGTTCGCAGGCGACCGAGAAGATGTCGATCAGGTTGCTGACCCCGGGCTTGTTGGGGGTGCGGGCAATCTCGCGGCCGGAATCGGTCACCGCCGAGCGGAACTTCTTGCGGATCGTCTCCGGCTCGTCGAGCACGAGCACGGTCCCCTGCTCGGTGCCGCCGGTGGTCGACATCTTCCGTTCGGGCTCCTGCAGGTCCATGATCCTCGCCCCCACCTCCGGGATCACCAGCTCCGGCACCACCAGGGTCTCGCCGAAGCGGGCGTTGAAGCGGCGGGCGATCTCCCGCATCAGCTCGACATGCTGGCGCTGGTCGTCGCCGACTGGCACCTCGGTGGCCCGGTAGGCGAGGACGTCGGCGGCCATCAGGACCGGGTAGTAGAAGAGCGCCGCCGAAGCCAGCTCGCGGTCTTTGCCGACCTTTTCCTTGAACTGGTGCATGCGGTTGAGGTCACCGTGCGAGGTGACCGCCGAGAGCAGCCAGGTCAGCTCGGTGTGCTGCTCGACGTCGGACTGGCGGAAGAGGATGCAGCGCTCGGGGTCGAGGCCGGCGGCCAGCAGAATCGCGGCGGTGTCGTAGACCCGCTCGCGCAGTTCCTCGGGGTCGTACGGGACCGAGATCGCGTGCAGGTCGACGATGCAGAAGATCGCCGGCTCCCCCCGCTCCTGGCCCTCGACGTACTGGCGGATGGCGCCGATGTAGTTACCCAGGTGCTTGCGGCCGGTGGGCTGGATGCCGGAAAAGATGATGGGCTTCGACATGAGGGACGGAGCCTAGTGAGGGGCCGGGACCGGTGACCCCTCGTTCTGACAAATGCCGGCCTAATTAGGCCGGCATTTTGAGTATCCGCCAGCCCGAGGGGTCACCGGTCCCGGCCTGCTACTCCGCAGCGGCCGACGGGCGAGTTCAAACGGTTTCGGCAGCCGTCCCGGCTTTTTCTTGCTGCTTGCCGTCCGAGGAATCGCAGTCGGAGCTGTGGCCGCACTCGCCGGCTTGGGCGGAGCCTCGGGTTGGGACTGCTTCGGTGCGGCGTTTTGGGTTCTGGACGCCTAGGCCGGCGACTATGCCACCGATGATCATCAGGATTCCGGCGATCCCCAGCCCGAGGCGGAAGGAGGAGGTGGAGGCGTCCTCGGCGGCTTGCGTCACCCGGTCAGCTTCGGCTGGAGAGAGGTCTTCGGCGGCGGGGACGGCTAGGGGCTTTTCCTTGGCTTCTTCGACCTCGGCGGCGGCGGGAGCCGAGAGGGGCGCTGAGCCGAGGTGGTCGTCGAGCTTGGCTCCGAAGCTGGCGGAGATGACGGCGCCGAGGACGGCAATTGCGAGTAGACCGGCGACTCGGGAGACGCCGTTGTTGACTCCGGAAGCGATGCCGACCCGGTGTTCGTCGACCGAGTCGAGCACCGTCGCCGTCAGCGGGGCCACGGTGGCCGAGAGGCCAACGCCGAAGACGAGCAGCCCGGGGAGGACATCGACGAGGTAGCTCGTCCCGGGGCCGATCCGCATCATCATCAGCAACCCGATCCCGCCGACGATCGGACCGGCGCTCATTGGCAGCCGCGGTCCAGTGCCCGAGGCAATCCGGCCGAAGCGGGGCGAGAGGAAGAACATCAGGATCGAGATCGGCGTCGTCGCCAGTCCTGCCTCCAACGGTGAGTAGCCGACCACCTGCTGCAGGTAGAGCCCGACGAAGAAGAGGCCGCCGATCAGGCCCGCGTAGGTCGCAAGCGTGGTCAGGTTGGTAACCCAGAAGTTGCGAATCCGGAAGAGGCCGAGCGGCAGCATCGGGTGGCGGGCGGTCGCCTCGCGGAGGATGAAGAGGCCGAAGCAGAGGATCCCGGCGGCCATAGACCCCCAAACGAGGGGGTCGCCCCACCCGCGCGAGGGCTGCTCGATCAGGGCAAAGGTCGGGCCGCCGAGGCCGATCGCCGATAGCGCGATCCCAGCCCAGTCGATGCCGAGGAAGGCATCCTCGTCCCGGCTCTCCTCGACCGAGTGCATCGTCAGCGCAACGGTCGCCGCGATCAGCGGGATGTTGACCCAGAAGATCGCCCGCCAGGAGGTGAAGCCGATCAGGGCGCCGCCGCCGGCCGGGCCGATCACGGTGGCGATGCCGGTCCAGGCGGTCCAGGTGCCGACCGCCTTGCCCCGCGCTTCGCCCTCAAAGGTCGAGGCGACGATCGCCAGCGAGCCCGGCACCAGCAGCGCTCCGGTGACTCCCTGCAGGGCGCGGGCGCCGATCAGGAACTCATCGGTCGGCGAAATCGCGCAGAGGACCGAGGTGACGCCGAAGCCGATCAGGCCGATGACGAACATCCGCCGCCGGCCGAACTGGTCGCCGAGGCTGCCGCCGACGAGCAAAAGCGAGACCAGCGCCAGCGTGTAGGCCTCGACCACCCACTGCTGACCGGCGAGGCCGACGTCGAGCCCGTCGCTGATCGCCGGCAGGGCGACATTGACCACGGTGCTGTCGAGGAAGACGACCGTCGAGCCGAGAATCGTCGCGATCAGAGTCAGGCGCTGCGAGCGGGACATTCGGCGAGTCTAGGTGGAGGCGGTCGCCGGCTCCTCGGGTTCCCGGAGCTGCGCTGCCGGGGTGAAGAAGTTGCGGTAGGCCAGGAGGGTCGCGGCGAGGGCGGAAATCGAGACGCTACCGAGGAGGGTGTAGAGGAGGATCAGCTGGAGGCGGACGGCGTCGGTGGGGCTGGCGCCGGCGAGGAGCATGCCGACCATCGTGCCGGGGAAGAAGATCAGGCCGGTGGTCTTGGTCGAGTCAATGAGGGCGATCATTCCGGAGCGCAGGGAGCGGCGGACGGTCGGGGCGGCGGCTTCGCGGGCGGTGGCGCCGAGGGCTAGGGAGGCCTCGATGCGGGCGCGGGCGTCACCCATCTCGTCGCCGAGGCGGTTGAGGGCGACGGCACTCGCGGTCATCGCGTTGCCGATCACCATGCCGCCGACCGGGACCAGGTAGCGCGGGGTCGGTTCGAAAATCCCGAGGGCGACGACGAGGCCGAGCGTGGTCCCGCCGGCGAGCGCCAGGGCGATCAGCAGCGGCCGGAAGGAGTCGGGGACCTTGGCGGCGCGGTGGCGGGCGGTGATTGCGCCGAAGAGGACCATTACCGCCAGCAGCGCCAGCACCAGCCAGATCGTGTCGGCCTCGAAGATCAGCTTGATCGCGTAGCCGACGAGGGTGAGTTGGACGATCGAGCGGCCGGTGGCGACGACGATGTCGCGCTCGAGGTCGGCCTTTTGCCAATACGAGATTGCCGCCGCGAGGGCAACCAGCGCCAGCGAGGCCGCGACCTGCCAGACGGCGATGTGGATCGAGGTGTTCACGCGACCTGTTCTTTATGGGCGTAGAACGACCAAAAGGAACAACTGACGGAGGGGGTCACGCCAGCACCTCCGCCAAGGGACCGCAGCCGGCGAGGCGGCCGGCCTCCAGCCGCAGCACCCAGTCGCTGAGGCGGCGGGCCTGCTCAGGGTCGTGGCTGACGAGAACGGTCGAAATCTCGAGCTCGCGGCGCAGCTCTCCCAGCGCCGCCTCGATCGTGTCGCGGGCGGCATGATCGAGGGCCGAGGTCGGCTCGTCGAGCAGAAGGACGCGGGGGCGCTGCGCCAGCGCTCGCGCCAGCATCGCCCGCTGCTGCTCGCCGACCGAGAGCTTCTTGACGTCGCGCTCGGCGAACGAGGGATCGAGGCCGGCGCGGACGAGCGTCTCCTCCAACTCCAGCGACTCGCCGGCGAGCTCGGCTGCGTAACGAAGGTTCGACTCCACCGTCCCGTCGAGCAACGCCGGTAGCTGCGGGACCAGCCCGACCTCGCGCCGCAGCGCCAGCGGTTCGTATTCGCGCAGCGGCCGATCGCGATAGAGGATCTCACCGCGGTCGGGGTCGGCGAGCCGGTTCAGCAGCCGCAGCAGCGTCGACTTGCCAGCGCCGGAGGGACCGACGATCGCCGTCGCGCCCTCCGGGATCCCGGCGCTGAGGCCATCGAGGACGGTCTTGCCGCCGCGGTCAAGCCCCACCTCCCGAAGCTCGAAGAGCACCGGCTGATCATCCCATCCGAGATCGAGCACAGCGGGCTGTGCCAATAGTCGGGAGCGGTTGCCGCGCAAGATGCCTGGCGCTGTGGTCACCTCTGTTGAACAGGTGAGTTTGGTTGAAAGAATCCGGGTAAGAAATCCAGGCGATGAAAGGGCGGCATGGCTAGAGCGATTTGGAGCGGGACGATCAGTTTCGGGCTGTTGAACGTGCCCGTGCGCCTCTACAGCGCGGTTGCCCGGCGCAGCATCGCCCTGCGCGAGATCCGCGAGTCCGACAGCTCCCGGATCAAACACAAGCGGGTCGCCGAGGGGACCGACGAAGAGGTCCCCTACGAGAACATCGTCAAGGCCTACGAGCTGACCCCCGGGCAGTACGTGCCGCTGAGCAAAGACGAGATGTCGGCGCTGGCGCCGGAGAAGACCCGGGCGATCGACGTCCAGGACTTCGTCGACATCGAGGAAATCGATCCCATGTACTTCGACAGCCCCTACTACCTCGGCCCGGCCGACGGCGCCGAGAAGGCCTACTCGCTGCTGGCGGCGGCGATGGAAAGCTCGGGCAAGGCGGCGGTCTCGCGCTTCGTCTTCCGCAACAAAGAGCACCTGGCGGCGATCCGAGCCAACGACGGCGTCCTGACGCTGACGACGATGCGCTTCCACGACGAGGTCGTGCCCCCCTCCGACCTTGACGACGCGCTGCCGGACAAGAAGCCGAAAGTCGCCAAACGCGAGCAGCAGATGGCCGAGCAGCTGATCGACTCGCTGAGCACCGAATTCGAACCGGACGCCTACAAGGACGAGTACCGCGAACAGCTGCTGGCGCTGATCGAGCAAAAGGCCGAAGGCAAGGAGATCGTCGCGCCCGAGGCCGAGGCGCCGAAAGCGACCAAAGCTCCGGACCTGATGGCGGCGCTGGAGGAATCGATCGCCGCGGTGAAAGAGAAAGGCGGCAGCAGTGGCGACGGCGCCAAGGAAGCGTCGAAACCAAAAGCCGCCGCCAAATCCAAAAAGACCAAATCGAGTTCGAAATCGAAAAGTTCGAAATCGAAATCGAAAAGCTCGTCCCGCTCCAAAGCCAAAGCCTCGAAATAGGGTCTAGCCCGTGGGCAAGACCCAGCAGGTGGAGGTTGAGGGAAAGGAGCTGAAGCTCTCCAACCTCGACAAGGTGATGTACCCGAAGACCGGGTTCACCAAGGGCGAGATGGTCGATTACTACGCCAAGGTGGCGCCGGCGATCGTTCCCCACCTGAGCGGCCGGGCGGTGACGCTGCGGCGGTTCCCGGAAGGGATCGAGGACCTCGACGCCGCCTTCTACGAGAAGCGCTGCCCGAAACACCGGCCGAAATGGGTGAAGACGGCGAAAGTTCAGGCGGGGCCGCGGGCCGGCGTGATCGAGTTCTGCGTCTGCGACAGCCTCCCGACCCTGATCTGGATGGCGCAGCTGGCGGCGCTGGAGCTGCACCCCTCGCTCTCGAAGAGCCGGGCGCCGACCCGGCCGACCGTCGTCGCCTTCGACCTCGACCCCGGACCACCCGCCGACGTCGTCGACTGCTCGCGGGTGGCGCTGCGCCTGCGCGAGGTGCTCGACAAGCTCAACCTCCAGAGCTTCGTCAAGACCTCGGGCTCGAAGGGCATGCAGCTGTACGTCCCGCTCAACACCAAGACCTCCTACGAGCAGACCCGCCCCTTCGCCCAGGCGATCGCTCAGATCGTCGCCAACCAGGACCCCGAGAACATCCTCGCGAAAATGGGCAAAAGGACCGACCGCAGCGGCAAGGTCTTCATCGACTGGTACCAGAACAACGAACGCAAAACGACGATCTCCGTCTACTCCCTCCGCGCCCGCGAACGCCCCACCTGCTCGACCCCGGTGACGTGGGACGAGGTCGAAGATGCCGCCAACTCAGACAAAGGCGACCACCTCGTCTTCGAGACCGAGGACGTGCTGAAGCGCCTGGACGAACACGGTGACCTCTTCGCCCCGGTACTGGAGCTCGAGCAGGAGCTGCCGGCGCTGTAGTTCAATCCCGCCGGCGCGGTTCCCAGCTCGGCTATACCCTTTGGCCAGAACTGCAGATGGCCACGATCCGAAGTGGAGCAATACGCGACTTCCCCTTCGAGGAGCTTTCACCGGAAGATTTCCACCGGCTTGCTCTCCATCTCCTCGATCGAGACCCAGACGTCGCGAAGGTCGAAAACTTCGGCGCCGGAGGTGACGACGGAGGCATCGACCTAATTGCCGAGCCCACGCCTTCCGATCTGCTCTCCGCCTCGCCTCGGACGTCACGCTCGCTCAAGACGATCGTTCAGGTAAAGAGAGTTCAGAGGTTCTCGGCCTCTTCGGCACGCACCGAGATCGAACGGCTGCGCCGGTCGCCAATCGACGACGAATTCGACCGGTACCTGCTGATCACGTCCTGCGTCCCCAGCGCCAAAGCGATCAGGGTTTTACGCGAGGGGTGCCGGAAGCTGGGGCTCGACAGGGTGGAGATCTGGGAGCGCTCACTCCTCACCTCGCGCCTGCTCAAGCACCGGGAGCTTCTCGAGTTCTTCTTCGGGATACCCGATGCGGCCTCGTGGTCATCAGACCCGCAGGCCGTGAACCGTCATCTCGAGGTCCGTCGCCTGGTGTCGCAGGGACACCCATTGATGCTGATCGTCGGCTCCCGCCCAGAGTTCGATCTAGCGCCCAACGCCCTTGCCGGCGATTCATCGCCGGGCAATTCGCTGAAGTGGTTGATTCAGAACCGCGTGGTGCGATCGGTGCTCGTACACGGCTCCGACCTGAGCATGATGCTTGGTGACCTCTTGCCGCTGACCGAGAGCGCCACGGCCCCTCTCAGCCCCGGCCTCTGGCAGCCGCCGGTCACCCTTCCCCTCGGGACCGCCGTCGCGGAGCTGGTCTCGACGACCAGGCAATCGAAACCGGTGCTTGCGGTAATGGGCTGCGATAGCCAGCAGGCCGAGGCCGTCACCGCCGCCCTGAGCGGCAGGGAGCAGCAGCTCGCGCACCCACCACTCCTCTTCTTCAGTCCCAGCGCAGGCGACGAACCGCGAACGCCATCCTCTGCCAGCGGAGAAGCCTTCCTACGATCCCTGCGCGAGGTGGCCGCCCCCGACTGGCTCGGCTTCCACCTTGAAAAAGTGGACTTCTCCCGAGCGTACGCTTTCAGCGACGTGCTCTCCGGAGCGCCGGTAGGGCCGGGGATCGCAACCTCCGGATGCTGGACCCCTGAGGAAGACGACGAGGACGAGCCCGTGCGCGATGTGCGAATCATCAAGGGCCTCTCGGGAACGGGAAAGACTGCCCGCGGCTTCCGACTCGCCTACCGGCTCGCCCCGCAGGCCACCTTCTACCTGGATCTAGGCAGCGTCGGCGACGTGGCAGATGCGGACCTGGGGCGTCTCCTACTCGCTCTTGAGCGGCGCCACGAGCAGGCGGTTTTGCTGCTCGACAACGCCCATGTCGCCCAAAAGGCCGTGATGAGGTTCATCCGCCTGGTTGAAAAGCGGTCCAGGCACCAGGTCTCGGTGGTGGCAATGATCACTGACCCCTTCCAATCGCTCGAGATCCTCGGCGGGGAGGTTCAACTGGGGGACTCCGACCCTGGCCAAGAGTGGGCAAGCCGCCGCACCGCTCTCTCCAGATGGTCAGAAGAGCATATGTCGGCCAACTCGCCTCGCCTGTGGGCCGCCGAGCGGACCGCCAGCAACGTGTGGCACTTTTTCTACCTCCTGCGGGGAGGCGCCTCGACCCTCGAAGCGGACCTCTCCTCCGCCCGCAGGGAAGAGATGGCAGATGTCGTCTGGTACATGATCGCCGCCCACCAGGTCTTCCACCGACAGTCGGCGACGGTGCGAGACATCCTCGCTGGGCTGACGGAGCACGACCTCTGGCCCCTCACGGTCGACGCCGGCAAGCGTGGGGACTGGCTGGTCCGCCGCGTGACGGCGCTGCTCGATTCGCGACGGATCCTCGCCGTCAGCGACGGCTTCGTCTGCCGCCATCCCTACGAGGCGCTCGGGGTCCTGCGCCTGAGCTTTGACCGGACGTCGTCAATGACCGAATCTGAGCTTCGAACGGCCACCGTCCGGCTCTTCAGCCAAGCCCTCGCCCCGATCACCATCCCCGAGAAGCTCCAGGGCGATCCCGAAAACTTCGAGAAGATCGACTTTAAAAGCTTCGCCTACGGACCCATCACGAGCACCTTGACGCGCCAGGGAGAACTGGAGCAGGCGGTGTCGTACGACCCCGCTCTCCAAGAGGCCGTCGACCGCGCCTGGGCGCCGCTGATGCGGCTCCTGGAAGCGTGGCCCATACACCCCCTCTACTGGGTCTTCGTCCACGGTCGCTTCAGCGACCAGCTGCTGCGGTTCTCCCCCTTTCACGCGTTGCGGGAGCTACCCGCTCTACAGGAGCTCGATCACGACGGGGACGCAATCGACCTCGAGTACGTGGTCAAGGGAATGCTTGCTTATGAGGCGATGCGACAGGCGCGCTTCAAAATCGAAATGACCCGACTGCGGCCACCGCTCGAGGAAGCACTGAAGGAAGGCGAAAGACACCTGAACACGCTCAAGAGCCTGATGGAGAGCTTCTCCACCGAGACCCTGGTCGAACACATCCCCGGACTCACCGACCCCGACGGCACGCTCGAGACATTGACGGAGCAGGTGGAGGAGATGAGGGAGTCGATGGCCACGACCGAAGGTGCCGAACAGACCGCGGTCACCATCCCATTCAAGACCGAGGAGGGTTCGTGCTGGACCCTGGAGCACAGCACGATGTGGCTCGAATGCCACGGGCGCCTCCTGGAAAGAGTCGGTCAGCAGATAGACCAGAGCAAGCTGATCGATTCCCTCGGCAGGCTCCAGAAGTCGCGCCCCCTTGTTCTCGCCCATCTCTGGCTGCTCTCACCAAGCTTCGGCCGGCAGCTCTTCGCCGCGATTCCCAACGAGTGGCGTGAGGAATTCATCGCCGCCGTCCAGAAGCCCGAGGCGGACTTCAACTCAGCCCTCCACCTCGCCAGCCACGACGACTTTCTGGCGGTTCTCGTAGCGGAACTGGCGGCGGTCTCACCGGAGGTGGCGGCGTGGATGGAGACGGAGGCAAGCGGCGAAATCGGTGAGCGGATCCGCACGTCGAGCAACTCCGGCATCCGAGATGGAAAGCTGCTGACCCAGCTCTCTTTACCGGGCCAGCTGATCGCTAGCCCAGCTGCTGGCGAACTACCGGTCGGCGAGTCGCCCTAACCTCGTCAAGGCGGCGGACGGGGGTCGTGTAGGGGGCGTTTTTGGCTAGGTCGGGGTTGGTCTCGGCCTCGGTGAGGATTTTCTCTACGGCTTCGGCGAAGGCGTCTAGGGACTCTTTGGTCTCGGTCTCGGTGGGCTCGACCATCAGGGCCTCGTCGACGAGGAGCGGGAAGTAGACGGTCGGCGGGTGGAAGCCGAAGTCGAGGAGGCGCTTGGCGAGGTCGAGGGTGGCGAGGCCGAGGTCGCGCTTCATCGGCTTGCCGGAGAGGACGAACTCGTGCATGCAGTGGCGGTCGAAGGCGATCGGCAGGCGCTCGCCTGATTTGCCCTCGGCGAGGCGCGCCTTCAGATAGTTGGCGTTGAGGACCGCGGTCTCGGAGGCCTCTGAGAGGCCGTCGCCGCCGAGACTGAGGATGTAGGCGTAGGAGCGGACGAAGACGCCGAAGTTGCCCTGGAAGCCGCGCAGGCGGCCGATCGACTTCGGTCGGTCGAAGTCGAGGTCGAAGCTCGGGCCGTGGCCATTCGAACCCTCGCGGCGCACGACCTGCGGCTTCGGCAGATAGGGCTCGATCCGGTCGGAGACGGCAATCGGGCCGGCCCCCGGACCGCCACCGCCGTGCGGCTGGCTGAAGGACTTGTGGAGGTTGACGTGGACGATGTCGAAGCCCATGTCACCGGGCCGGGAGTGGCCCATCACCGCGTTGAGGTTGGCGCCGTCGTAGTAGAGGGTGCCGCCGGCCTCGTGGATCAGCGAAGCAATCTCGGCGATGTTCTCGTCGAAGACGCCGAGGGTGTTCGGGTTGGTCAGCATCAGGCAGGCGACCTCGCCCTCGTTCTCGGCCAGCTTCGCCCGCAGGTCGTCCATCTCGACCCCGCCGCGCTCGTTCGTCGCGACTTTGACCACCTCGTAGCCGGCCATCGTCACCGAGGCCGGGTTGGTCCCGTGCGAGGTGTCGGGAGCGAGCACCTTGGTCCGCTGTTCGCCGCGGTCGGCGTGGTAGGCGCGGGTCAACAGCAGGCCGGCAAGCTCGCCGTGGGAGCCGGCGCTTGGCTGCAGGCTGACGTGCGGCAGCCCGCAGATCTCACTCAGGCTCTCCTGCAGCAGCCACATCAGCTCCAGCGCTCCCTGGGCGCGGCGCGGGTCCTGGGCCGGGTGCAGGCGGGCATGGCCGGGTAACGCCGCCACCCGCTCGTTGAGCCGCGGGTTGTGCTTCATCGTGCAGGAGCCGAGCGGGTAGAAGCCGGTGTCGAGGTCGAAGTTGCGGCGCGACAGCCGGTTGTAGTGGCGGACGATCTCCGGCTCGGCGATCTCCGGCAGCCGCGGCGCCTCGGCCCGCAGCAAGTTCTCCGGGATCAGCTCGGCGAGCGGCTTCTCCGGCACTTCGACGTCGGGCAGCGCCGCGGCGCGGCGCCCGGCCTTCGACTTCTCGAAAATCGTCTTTGCCTTTTCGGCCTGCATCGGGGTCTCGGTCAGCGCCATCAGGCCGCACCCCCGACTTGTGGTTCCTTTTGCACGTCATCGGTGCGGAAGGAACCACGCTCTGCGTTGATCGCTGCCTCCAACGCTTGGGCCAGCTCGTCGATCTGCGCCTTGGTCCGCCGCTCGGTGATCGCAACGAGGAGGCCGTCCTCGAACTCGGGGTACTCGCGGGCGAGCGGGTAGCCGGCGGCGATCCCGCGCTCCGCGACTCGGTCGAGGACCTTCTCGACCGGCGCCTCGAGCCGGACCGCGAACTCGCGCGCGACCGGCGCCTCATGCAGCAGCTCGACCCCATCGACCGCCGCCAACCGCTCACGCGCGTACGCGGTCCGCTGGACCAGCAGCTCGCCGAGCTCGCGAAACCCCTGGCGCCCGAGCCAGGCGAGGTGGACCATCGCCCCGAGCGCGTTCAGGGCCTGGGCGGTGCAGATGTTGTTGGTGGCTTTCTCGCGGCGGATGTGCTGCTCGCGCGTCTGCAAGGCGAGGACGAAACCGCGGCGACCGTCGACGTCCTCGGTTTCGCCGGCGATCCGTCCCGGCATGCGACGGATCTGGGCCTCGGTCGCGCAGAAGAAGCCAAAGCTCGGACCGCCGAAGTCGAGACGGTTCCCCAGCGGCTGGCCCTCGCCGAGGGCGATATCGGCGCCGCACTCGCCCGGCGGCTTAAGGATCCCCAGCGTCATCGGGTCGCAGGCGACGATCAGCAGCGCGCCGTGCTCCTTCGCCGCCGCCCCGAGCGCCTCGACGTCCTCGACCGCGCCGAGGAAGTTCGGGCTCTGGAGAAAGACCGCAGCGGTCTCCCCGTCGACCGCATCAGCCAAGGCCGCCGCATCGGTCAACCCGCCCTCGAGCCCGACCTCGACCACCTCGGCGCCGTAGCCGACCGAGTAGGTGCGGAGCGTCTCGCGGCTGTGCGGGTGAACGCCGCGCGAGACCACGAAGCGCTTGCGCTTGGTCGCCGCCATCGCCAGGTACCCCGCCGAGGCCACCGACGAGGGCCCCTCGTAGAGGCCGGCATTCGAGACCGGCAGCCCGGTCAGCTCCGACATCGCCGTCTGGAATTCGAACATCACCTGCAGTCCGCCCTGGCTGATCTCCGGCTGGTAGGGCGTGTACGGGGTGAGGAACTCACTGCGCGAGGTGATCGCGTCGACGATCGCCGGCACGTAGTGGTCGTACATCCCGGCACCGACGAAGCAGACCTGATCCTCGGCGTCGGCGTTGCGCTCGGCGAGCACGCTCAGGCGCTCGTAGACCTCGGCCTCGCTCAGCCCGTCGGGCAGCGCCAGCGGCCGGCCAAGGCGCAGCGGCTCGGGGATCTGCTCAAAGAGCGCGTCGACGGAGTCGACGCCGATCGCCTCGAGCATCTCCCGCCGGTCATCAGGGGTGGCGGAGGTGTAACGAGTCACGCGGCTAAGGCTAGGGAACCGGTAAGTCGGGCTTCGGGCCTAGCGGTCCAGCATCTTGCGGTATTCCTGGACCCCGAGCAGGGTCTCGGCCTCCTCCGGCGAGGTCAGCCGCACCTTGACCAGCCAGCCGTCGCCATAAGGGTCCTCGTTGACCTTCTCCGGCGAGTCCTGGAGCGCGTCGTTGACCTCGAGGATCTCGCCCGACAGCGGCGCGATCACGTCTGAGACCGCCTTCACCGACTCGACCTCGGCGTAGGAGGAGTCTTTCTGGATCGTCGCGCCGACCTCGGGCGGGTCGAAGAAAACGACCTCGCCGAGCGAGTCCTGGGCGTACCAGGTAATCCCCAGGGTCGCCTGATCCCCCTCGATGCGGGCCCAATCATGTTCCTCGTGGTAGCGCAGGTCCTCGGGGTAGGTGGCGTCGGACACAGCTCAGCTCCTTTTCGCGTAGAGGGGCTTGGAAGCTATCCGGGCGGGGCGGCGCTTGCCACGCACGTCGATCTCGAGCTCGGTCCCGACCTCGGCGAGCTCCGAGCGGACGTAAGCCATCCCGGCACCGATCTCCAGCGAGGGCGAGAAGGTGCCGCTGGTGACCTCGCCCACCTGCTCGTCGCCCTTCATCACCGAGTTGCCTTCGCGCGGGATCCCCTGGCCCTCGATCTTGAAGGCGACGAGCTTCTCGGCGGTGCCGTCGGCGCGGGCCTCGGCGACGGTCCTGGCACCGATGAAGTGAGTCTCCTCCTTGCAGCACCAACCGAGGCCGGCCTCGATCGGGTTGCGCTCCGGGGTCAGCTCGTTGCCGTGCAGCGGATAACAGACCTCCAGCCGCAGGGTGTCGCGGGCACCGAGCCCGCAGGGGACGACGCCGGCGTCGAGCAACTCGGCCCAGATCGGCGTCGAAACCTCAGGGTCGAGCAACAGCTCGACCCCGTCCTCGCCGGTGTAGCCGGTGCCGCAGGCGAGCGCTGGGCGGCGGCCGATCTGGACGTGGGAGACGTGGAAGCGCGGCGGCAGCTCGATCCCGAGGGCGCGAGCGACGACGCCGCGGGCGTGCGGTCCCTGCACCGCGAGCATCGCGTAGCGGTCAGCGACGTCGCGGACGAGGACGTCGAACGCGCGGCTTTGGCGCCCGAGCCAAGCGAGGTCGGTCTCGTGGTTGGCAGCGTTGGTGACGATCAGGAAGCGGTCACCGCCGAGCCGATAGGCGAAGAGGTCATCGATGACTCCGCCCTCTTCGTTGCAAAGGCACGAGTACTGCGCCCCGCCGACGGCGACCTTGGCGACGTCGTTGGAGAGCACCCGCTGCAGGAAGGCGAGCGCCCCTGGGCCCTCGACCTCGACCTGCCCCATGTGAGAGACGTCGAACATGCCGGCGTGCCGGCGCACCGCCGAATGCTCCTCGCGAATCCCCTCGTAGGTCACCGGCATCTCCCAGCCGGCGAAGGGGACGATCTTCGCCCCGAGCTCGACGTGCTGCTCGTAGAGGGGCGTGTGCCGCAGGGCCGCGTCGGTGGTCACGCCGCCCAATCTAGTGAACGGGGCGCTCCTACTCTTTGAGGAACCCGGGCACGTCGATGTCGTCCTCGGACACCCGCAGTTTCCGGATCTCGGTGTCCTCGGCGGAGACGCGGGGGCGGCTCTCGTAGCGGCGCCGCACGCGCTGCGGCGAGCGGGCCAGGAGCTCGAAGCCTTCGAAGCCGGTGGCGATCACCGTCACCCGGACCTCGTCTTTCATCGACTGGTCGACGACCGAGCCGAAGATGATGTTGGCGTTGTCGTCAGCCTCAGCCTGGACGAGCTGGGCGGCCTCGTTGACCTCGAACAGGCCGAGGTCCTCGGGGCCGGTGATGTTCAGCAGCATCCCGGTCGCGCCCTTGATCGACTCCTCGATCAGCGGCGAGGTAATCGCGGCCTTGGCGGCGTCGAGCGCGCGGGCCTCGCCGGTCGCCGAACCGACGCCCATCAGGGCCGAGCCGGCGTCGCGCATGATCGTCCGCACGTCGGCGAAGTCGAGGTTGATCAGGCCGGGGATCGTGATCAGGTCGGTGATGCCCTGGACGCCCTGGCGAAGGATGTCGTCGGCCTGGCGAAACGCCTCGAGGACGCTGGTCCGCCGCTCGACTGCCTGCAGCAGCTTCTCGTTCGGGACGATGATCAGGGTGTCGACTTTGTTGCGCAGTTTCTCGATGCCCTCGAGCGCCTGCTGCATCCGCCGTTTGCCCTCGAACTCGAACGGTTTGGTCACGGCACCGACGGTCAGTGCGCCGATCTCCTCCTTGGCGATCTCGGCGATCACCGGCGCCGAGCCGGTGCCGGTGCCGCCGCCCTCGCCGGCGGTGACGAAGACCATGTCGGCGCCCTTCAGCGCCTCCTTGATCTCGTCGCGGCTCTCCGCCGCGGCGCCCGCGCCGACCTCAGGGTTGCCGCCGGCACCGAGGCCGCGGGTCAGCTCCTGCCCGATCGAGAGCTTGATGTCGGCGTCGCACGCTTGCAGCGCCTGCGCATCGGTATTGACAGCGACGAACTCGACGCCGCGAATGCCGGCGTCGATCATGCGGCTGACCGCGTTCGTGCCACCGCCGCCGGCGCCGACGACCTTGATTACCGCGAGGTAAGTGGATTCCATCTCCCGATTTTCTCCAGCGCGCCCGGTTTCCCTCTGGCGCTATTGAAAGCTTTCAGTTGAGTTGAGCCTTTGTTCCGTCCGAACCTTCAGCAATGCTTGAGGGTCCAAGCCGCTGCAATTCGGGCGGAATTTGCGCTTGAACGTAGGGCATTCGGGGGTTTCTGTCAAACCGCCGCAGGCGCCCGTGCAGGGCCAAGTATGAACTACTACTTGAGGGTTGCCCTAGGCTCAACCTCTACTTGAGAGTTTGCGGAAGCCCATTGTAGAGCGGTTTTCTTGCCCTCTACCCCGACTCAAGGCGAGGCCGGAAGTTCATGTTCCGAGCCTCCGTACGAAGGTCGATCCGGCGCCTGCAGGTCTACATAATCGAGCGCGGTCACTTCCGGATCGGCAAGCACGGCAGTTGCCGCGCGCCACTTCTTCGCCGCCTGCGAGTCGTCGCCGAAGAACAATTCGATCCCGGTCGTCAGGGTCACCTCCACCCCGCCGTCGCCGTAGCCGCTGCTTGCAGCGTAGGGACGCAGCGCGTTCGGGATGGCAGCGAGGATGTGGGCCTGTTCCAGCGCCGGGCCCTTGACGCGGCCGTCCTTCGGCGGCTCTTCCAGCGCCAGCTGCGGCAGCGGCGGTTCTTCGGGCAGCGGCAGCCAGCGAACCAGGGCACCGTCAGCGGAGACCCCGATCGCCTCTTCACCTTCGCCGATCGTCGCCGCCAGCCGCGGCACCAGGACATGCGGCTCGGTCGTGTCCTGGCGGATCAGGAACCAGTAGGCAGCGAGCAGTAGCACTGCAGCGAGCACCGTCCCGACAATCAGCCGCCCCCTTACAGATCCCAGCCGGCCGGCCACTCGACCTCCCCCAGGATCTGGACCTCGGCTTCGAGGATGACCCCGAAGCGCTCGTGCACCCGCCGCCGCCCCTCCGCCATCAGCTCGAGCACATCGGTGGTGGTCCCACCGCGATCGTTCTCGACGAAGTTCGCGTGCTTTGGCGAGAAGCGAACGCCGCCGTGACGAAGCCCCTGACAGCCCGCCGCCTCCAGCAGCTGCCCCGCCGATCTGCCTTCCGCGCGCTCGTCATCGGGGTTCTTGAAGGTGGAACCGAAGGTCTTGATCCCCGACGGCTGCGCCTCGCGACGGCGCTCGCGCATCCCCGCCAGGGTCGCCTTGATCTCGTCCGGGTCGGCGGGCTGGAGGTGGAAGGAGGCGCGGGCGACGACGTCCCCCGGCTTTAGGTTCGACTTCCGGTACTCGAAGCCGAGCTGATCCGGCCCACGCCGGTCGGTGCCCGCCGCGGTGGAAACGTCGACCCACTCGAGCACCCGCGCGAGCTGGCCGCCATAGGCGTTGGCGTTCATCCGCACCGCCCCGCCGGCGGTGCCGGGGATGTTGACCCCGAACTCGAGGCCGGAGAGCCCCCAGCTCGCGGTTTTCGCCGCCGCCGAGGGAAACCGGTAACCGCCGCCGCAGACCACCCGCTCTCCCTCCCGCTCGATCTCCGCCAGCTCGCCGTTCAGCTTGAGCGCGAGGCCGTGGAAGCCGGCGTCGGCGACGAGCAGGTTCGAGCCCGAGCCGATCACTCCGACCGGCAGGCCTTCCTCCTCGGCCCAGCGAAGGGCGGCGACCAGGCTCTCCTCGTCCCACGGCCGCGCGAACCAGTCGGCGCCGCCGCCGGTGCGAATGGTGGTGAGCCGCGCCAGCGGGAATTCTCGCTGCAGCCCCTCCGGATGAACGCTCACGGCGCCGCTCCCGCCGGGGCGGCGGGCTCGGTCACCAGCGCCTCCCCCAGCTTGAAGATGTCGCCGGCACCGATCGTGACGAGAACCGGTTTCGAACCGACGACCTCCTGGGTGCGATCCAGGAGGTCGGCGAGGGCCCGCTGCGCAGTCGCGGCCTCCGGCAGCCACCAGACCGGCTTTCCGCCTCCTCGCTCCGCAGCAGCCTGCGCCACCTGCAGCCCGCTGACCCCCGCCAGCTCGCCAACCGGCTCCTCGCGGGCGGGATAAACGTCAAGGACGACGATCTCGTCTGCCAGGGTCAGCGCGGCGCCGAACTCGCTCGCCAGCGCCTTCGTCCGTGAGTAGAGGTGGGGCTGGAAGACGGCAATCAGGCGGCTGGGGTCGAGTTCCCGCAGCGCCGAGAGCGCCGCCCGCACCTCGGTCGGGTGGTGGGCGTAATCGTCATATATATGGACCGCCCCCCGCGAGCCCTTCAGTTGCAGACGACGATGGACGCCGGGGAAGGAGGAGAGCCCGCCCGCTGCCGCCTCCACGTCCAGGCCGGCCGCGGCGATCGCGGCGAGTGCCGCCCGCGCGTTGAGGACATTGTGAGCGCCAGGGACGGCCAGGTCGAGGTCGGCCGGCCCTGGGGAGGAAGGCCCGAACCACTCGGCCTTGTCGGACTTATACGAGGGAGAGCTCCCGTAAAGGATTTGTCCCGCCGAGTGGATGTCGAGACGCTGATCGGGCCGGAGGTCACCGCTGCTTGGCAGGACGGCCGTGGCGGAGCGCCGGACGAAGCCTGCGAAGGCGTCTCTCAGCTTCTCGAACGACTCCCAGTGGGAGTGGTGATCCATCTCCATGTTCGTCACCACCGCGATCTCCGGCTCGAGCCGCAGGAAGCTTCCGTCGCTCTCGTCAGCCTCGGCGACCACCCACTCGCCTTCGCCCCAACCGGCGTTGGCAGGCGCGCCTCTAGGCCCCAGACCCGGAATCTCGCCGCCGATGAAGAAGGCGGGATCAGCGCCGATCGCCCTCAAGGCCCAGACCGCCATCGCGCTCGTCGTCGTCTTGCCGTGGGTGCCGGCGATCGCGATCAGGCGCTTCTCGGCGCAGAGCTCGGCCAGCAGCGCTCCGCGGTGAATCGGCTCCACCCCACGCTCGCGCGCCAGCGCCAGCTCGGGGTTGTCTTCACCGATCGCGGTGGAGACGACGACTTCCGCCCCCTCCGGCAGGTTCGCGGGGTCATGGCCAACTACCGGCTCCAGCCCCGCCACGCGCAGCCGCTCCATATAAGAGGAGTCGCTGCGGTCGCTGCCGGTCACGGTGGCCCCCAGCCGAGCGCACACGAGCGCGAGCCCGCTCATCCCCGCCCCACCGATCCCGATGAAGTGCAGTCGCCGCTGCGACCAGTTGCTCATGACGCACCCCTCCCACGAAACCGCAAGGGACCCGACATATTCGGGTTTTTTGCGGTCTCGCGGAGCCTGTAGGTCACGCGGCAGCCTCCAGGACCTGGTCGGCGATGCTGCGGGCGGCGTCGGGTTTGGCGAGGCGACGAGCGGCAGCGGCCATCTCTGCCAGCCGCGCCTCGTCACCCAGCACCGACGCCACCTCCGCCCCCAGTCGCTCCGCGGTCAGCTCCGCGTCGGGAATCACCACCGCCGCGCCGCCGGAGCGCATCCACTCTGCGTTAGCGGTCTGATGGTCGGCGGTGGCGTAAGGGAAGGGCGCGAGGATCGCGGGGCGGCCGGCGGCGACCACCTCGAAGATCGAGCCGCCGGAGCGGGCCAGGACCAAATCTGCGGCAGCGAGGGCGTCGCCGAGGTTCGGCTCGTACTCGAGCAGCGTGTAGCGCTCGCGGTTCGGCGCGGCAGCGAGCCGCCGCTTGACTTCTGGGAAGTCCCGCCGTCCCGCGATGTGGAGGACGTGGAAGTCGCGAGAACGCGTTTCATTCCGCATACCGGAGCCAGCCGCGTTTTCACGCTCCGCAAATGCCTCGACCGCGGCGAAGTTGATCGTGCGGGCACCTTGGCTGCCGCCGAAGACGAGCAGACAGCGGGAGTCCGTGGCGATCCCGAAGCGCTCGCGCGCCTTGGCGCGGTCGCCCTCCAGAACCGCCCGCGGCACCGGGCGCCCCGTCACCAGGTAGGGGTCCCCCTTCCGGCCGTCGATCGGAAACGCCAGGCAAACCCGCTGTGCCCGGCTGGCCAGCAACCGGTTCGCCAAGCCGAGATGGCTGTCGGCCTCGGTCAGCACCAAGGGCGTCCGGGTCAGCGCCGCCGCCAGTCCCGCCGGTCCGGCGACGTAGCCGCCGCCGCCCAGCACCACGTCGGCGCCTCGCCGGCGCAGGACCTTGCAGGCGGATCGGACCGCCGCCAGCGCCTCCACCCCGGCCCGCGCCGCCTTCAGCGGGTTGCGCCGGTCGATCCCGCGAACCTTGACGAAGTCGATCTCGTAGCCGGCTGCCGGCACCAGCTCGGCCTCCATCCGGTCCCGGGTGCCGAGGAAGCTGACCTCGGCGCCGCTAGCCCGAAGCTCGTCGGCGACCGCCATGGCGGGTACGACGTGCCCCGCCGTTCCCCCCGCCGCTACGACCACCTTTGGATTTCCTGGCACTGCTCGCACGACTCCTCTGTTTCTGGCCCGCGGATGCGCGCCCACCTTCGACGACGCGCAGTTTGCCAGCGCCGGTGGTCGAGCCCCGCGCCGCGCTCGCCCTACCGCCACGGGCAACGTTGAGGATCAGGCCGACCGCGAACAGCGTCGCCAGCAGCGAGCTGTTGCCGTAGGAGACGAAAGGCAGCGGGACCCCGGTCAGCGGCGCCAGCCCCATCACCGCGAAGAGGTTGATCGTCGCCTGGACCAGGACCAGCGAGGTCAGCCCGGCGACCAAGATCTTCGAGTAGTTGTCCTTCGCCTTCTGCGCGGTTTTCAGGCCGGCGTAGCCGAACATCCCGAAGAGGCCGACGACGCCGGCGATCCCGACCATGCCCAGCTCCTCGCCGATCACCGCCGAGATCATGTCGGTGTGGGCCTCGGGCAGGTAGAAGGCCTTCTGCACCCCGTTGCCGATCCCGACCCCGAAGAGCCCGCCCGAGCCGAGCGCGATCTTCGCCTGCGCCGCCTGGAAGCCGGCACCGGAGGCGTCGGCGGTCGGGTTGAGGAAGGAGGTGAGGCGCGCCATCCGGTAGGGCTCGACCACCGCCATCAGCAGCGCCAGACCGCCGATCACCATCGCGATCTTGCCGAGGTCGACCGGCCGCACGCCGGCGGCGATCAGGGTGGCGGCGACGGAGAAGCAGATCACCATCGTCGTCCCCATGTCCGGCTGCAGCATGATCAGCAGGCAGGAGGCGCCGGCGACGAGGAGGAAGGGCATGATCCCTTCCAACGACTGGGCCCGCTTCGGTTTGCGCGCCAGCAAGTCGGCGCCGTAGAGGATCAGCGCCACCTTGGCCAGCTCTGAAGGCTGGATCTGGAGGAAGCCGCCGCCGATCCAGCGGGTCGCCCCGTTGACTTCGGTGCCCATGCCGAGGACGGCGACGAGGAGGAAGATCGAGCCGCCGAGCAGGATCGGCGTCAGGTCGCGGATCGCTTTCAGGCCGTGCCTCGCGGTGAGGTGCATGATGATCAGCCCGACGACGCCGAACATCAGCGTCCGCTTCAGGTAGAAGGCGCTGTCGGAGAGGCCGCCGTCCTGGAGAACGCGGGTGGTCGAGCTGGCGGAGAAGACCATCACCGCGCCTAAGGCCAGTAGGCAGAGGGTCGCGGTCAGCAGCATGTTGTACTCGGGCGAGACGCGGGCGCGCGAGCGCTTCTTGGCCGGCTTCTTCTTCGCGCCTTTGCGTCGGCGGGGGGATTTCGAGACTGCACTCACCGCTTCAGCCCCTCGACGATCTCGCGGAAGCGATCGCCGCGCTGCTCGAAGTTGTCGAAGGCGTCGAAGCTGGCGCAGGCCGGCGAGAGCAGGACGACCTCGCCCGGTTCCGCGGCCGCAGCCGCGCGCCGCACCGCGTCCTCGAGACCGTCGCAGCGGTACAGCTCCACCCCTGCCTCCAGCACCGGCGCCAGTTCCCGGGCCATCCGCTCGGTCGTCGCTCCGATCAGGTAGCAAGCGGCGGCTCGCTCGCGGATGGGGTCGATCAGCGGCGTGAAAGGCTCGTCCTTCTCGCTGCCGCCGAGGATCGCGTGGACGCCGCTCTCGAAGGCGCGGATCCCAACCGTCGCCGAGGCGACGTTGGTCGCCTTCGAGTCATTGACGAACCCCACCCCGCCGATCTCGGCCACTTGCTCGAGCCGGTGCGGCACCCCGGCGAAGCTGCGCAGCCCCTCCCGCACCGCCTCGCGGTCGATCCCCATCGCCAACGCGGCGGCCGCCGCGGCCATCGCGTTGGCGACGTTGTGCTCGCCGAAGAGGCCGAGCTCGGCGACCGGCAACAGCGGCTCGTCGTCGTAGAAGATCGTCCCCTCGGCGACCGCGACCTCGCAATCAGGGGCGGCGCCGTGGCAGAAGCCGATCCGGCGGGCGCAGCCGCCGAGGTCGACATTGGCGACGAAGGGATCGTCGGCGTTGTAGACGGCGACGTCGTCGTTGCCCTGGTTGGCGAAGATCCGCAGCTTCGCCGCCAGGTAGGACTCAAGGTCGCGGTGGCGGTCGAGGTGATCGGGCGCGAGGTTGAGGAAGACGGCGCACTCGGGCGCGAAGGCGACGGTGTCCTCGAGCTGGAAACTCGAGCACTCGCAGACGATCGTCTCGTCAGCCGCGATCTCTCCGACCAGCTCCGAGAGCGCCGTGCCGACGTTCCCGGCCACCGCCACCGGCTCCCCGGCGCTGCGGTAGAGGTGGCCGAGCAGCTCAACCGTCGTCGTCTTGCCGTTGGTGCCGGTGACGGCGACGAAGCGGTTGGGCAGCGCCCGCCAAGCCAGCTCAAGCTCCCCCATCACCTCGATCCCTCGCTCAAGCGCCGCTGCGATCACCGGCGCCTCCCGGGGAACTCCCGGGCTCTTGATGACCGTCCGGGTCCCCTCGAGCTGCGCCAATCCATCCGTATCCAGAAAGACTTCGACGCCGACCCCCTCCAGCCCTGCCACCCCCTCCGGATGCCCCAAATCAACCGCCCGCACCGCCTCTCCCCAGGCCGCCAACATCCGCGCCGCCGCCTGCCCGGAGCGTGCAAGTCCCGCAATTAGGAAAGGACCAGGTGGCAGGGGGGGGCGAATTTCCTTGGCCGAAACCCTTAGGGACACATGCCGAAGCTTCGCGAGCGCACCGGATACCCCTCCGCCGTTGCCCATGCGATTCCAGGTAGCACTATTGCTACCCTCCCACGCATGCCCGAAATCCCACAGAAAAAGCTCCGCAACGAGATCGGGGAGATCCTGCGCCGTGCCGAAGCCGGTGAGGAGTTCACGATTACCGTCTCAGGGCGACCGGTCGCAAAACTCGGCCCACTCAGTTCTGACCGGACGTGGGTCGACAGCTCGGTCCTCAAGGAACTGGCAAAGCTCCCTGTCGACGAGAATCTGGCCGAGGACTTGAAGGAGTTCGACATCCAACTGCGGGATCCATGGGCAGACAAGGAATGAGAGCGATCCTCGATACCTCCGTCCTGATCGATAACCCGGATGTGCCGGGGGTCTCAGAAGCGGCCATCAGCACGATCTCGCTCGCTGAGCTCTACTTCGGCGCGATGACCGCCGGCGATGCGGACGAGCGCATGCGGCGCGTCGCGCAACTCGGCTTCATCGAGTCTCACTTCCAGGCGATTCCGCTCGATCAGGAGATCGGGCGCATGCTGGGGCAACTGCAAGCCGCGGTCTCGGAGCGCGGAGCGAATCCACGCAAACGTACGGCAGATCTGGCGATTGCGGCGACGGCCGTCGTCCGTGAAGCCACTCTCTACACCCGCAACTACAAGGACTTCAAGCTCGTCGACGATCTGGTCGACGTGCGCGAACCGCCGAGCTGAGGATCAGCGGGCGAACTTCCTGATCTCCGCTGCCAGCGCCTCGGGCTGGTCCTCGGGGATCAGGGTGAAGCAGTCGGGAAGCTCGACGTAGCGGCTGTTGGGGAAGGAGTCGGCGAGGGCGCGGCCGGCCTCGTTGGGCATCATCTTCCCCTCCTCGTCCCAGACTACGAGGACCGGTTTCTCGAAGGTGGGCAAGGAGGCGGTGGCGCGGGCGAGGTCGTGCTTGCCGCGCATCGCGTCGCCAGCGTAGCGGCGCAGGTCGCGGCGGATCTCCTTCTTGCGCAGCGGCTCCAGCCAGTCGCGCATCAGCTCGTCGGGGACGCCCTGCTTGCTCATCTGACCGAAGACGAAGGGCAGGCGGCGCAACCGCGGCTGCAGCAGCAGGCCCCGAGTGGCGACGTAGCCACCGGGCAGCTTCGCCGAGAGCCAGGCGGCGAAGCCGGCGAGGCCGGGTGGGTAGTTGCCGGCGGTCTCGCAGGAGACGAGGACGAGCTTGCCGACCCGGTCCATGCCGTCCTCGGCGATCATCACCTGGGCCCCGCACCAGTCGTTGAAGCAGAGGGTGACGTCACGCAGATCGGCCGCCGCGAGGAACTCGGTGACGATCCGCCCCATCCCGACCAAGGTCAGATCGGCGTTGGGCTTCATCGGTTTCCAATGCGCGCCCATCGGCAGCGCGGGCGAGATGCAGCGGAACTCCGGCGTCAACTCGTCGATCACCTTCCGCCATTGCTTCCAGTCCATCAGCAGCCCCGGGATCAGGACCACGACCGGCCCCTCACCGCCGGTGTCCTGGTAGGCGATCCGCCCGGCGGTGACCTCTACCTCTGGCATGCCTAGCGGCCAATCGACTGCTGGTACAGGGTGAAGCCGATCCCGCTGCAGACGGCGGCGATGATCCAGAAGCGGAGCATTATCTTCGTCTCCGACCAGGCCATCATCTCGAAGTGGTGGTGCAGCGGCGCCATCAGCAGGACGCGGCGGCGGAAGGTCTTGAAGGCGAAGACCTGGAGCAGGACCGAGAGCGCCTCGATCACGAAGATGCCGCCGATGATGATCAGCAGGACCTCGGTCTGGGTCATCACCGCCAGCGCCCCGATCGCGCCGCCGAGGCCGAGCGATCCCGTGTCCCCCATGAAGATCGAGGCCGGGAAGGCGTTGAACCAGAGGAAGCCGATGCAGGCACCAACCAGGCAGGCCGAGAGCAGCGCCAGGTTCTGCTGCTCGTTAGCAACGAAGGCGATCGCCGTGTAGGCGAGGAGGACGATCGCGCAGGAGCCGGCGGCGAGGCCGTCGAGGCCGTCGGTGAGGTTGACGCCGTTGGAGGTGCCGGCGATGACGAGGAAAACGAGGACGAAGTAGAGGACGGGGCCGAGGTCGATCGAGCCGTCGCCGATCCGGAAGTAGAGGGTGGGCTCGAGGCCGACCTCGTGGCGGGCGACCCACCAGAGGCCGAAAGCGAGGATCAGCTGGCCGAGCAGCTTCCAGCGCCCGGCGAGGCCGAGGGAGCGGCGTTTGACGATCTTGATGTAGTCGTCGGCGAAACCGAGCGCAGCGCAGCCCATGGCGACGCCGAAGACAGCGAGGCTCTGGGCGTCGCGGTCGGAGAGGACGAGGAACGGGACGCAGATCGAGGCGAAGACGATCAGGCCGCCCATCGTCGGCGTTCCCGCCTTCGTGTGGTGCTCCTGCGGCCCGTCCTCGCGAATGTGCTGCCCGAACTCTCGGACCCGCAGCAGTTCGATGAATTTGGGACCGAGGAAGATGCAGATCAGCATCGCCGCCATCCCAGCGATCAGGACTTCACCCATCACCGACCTCCACCAGCTCCGGCAGCTGCTCGGCGACCGTCTCCAAGCCGGCCGAGCGCGACCCCTTGATCAGGACAGCGTCCCGAGGCTCCAACCGGGCGGCCAGCAGCTCGGCGGCCTCGGCGGGGTCGGCGACCAGCTCATCGGGGTCGTAGTCGCGAGCCAGGAGGCCGACGCCGATCACGAAGTCGACCCCGGCGGCGCGGGCGTGCTCGCCGACCTCGCGGTGGTAGCGGGCGGAGTCGGTCCCGAGCTCGCCCATCTCCCCAAGTACCGCGACCGAGCGCTCGGCCCGGAGGGTGCCGAGATGATCGAGCGCCGCGCGCATCGACACCGGGTTGGCGTTGTAGCAGTCGTTCACGAGGACGATCCCGCCGGGTAGCTCGACTCTCTCACCGCGGAAGCGGGAGAATCCTATGTCCGCAGCGCGGTCGGCCATTTCGGCGAGGTCTGCGTTGAGGGCGACGCCGACGGCGATCGCGGCCAGGGCGTTGGTGAGGTTGTGGGCCTCGGTGAAGGGGAAGTGGAAGCGCTGGCTGCCTCGCGGGGTGCTGACGAGCGCCGCGGTAACGCCGTCGTCGACACGGACCTCGCTCGCTTCGACGTCGCCGCCAGGGCCGAAGCGCAATAGGTTGGAGATGCCGTCGAGGTGCGGCTCCAGCACCCCAGCCTCAACCGGCGCCACCGCCGTCCCGCCCGGCGGCAGGTCGTCGAGGATCTCCGCCTTCGCCGCGGCGATCGCCTCGACCGAGCCGAGCAGCTCGACGTGGACCGGGCCGACGTTGGTGATCACCGCGACTTCCGGCTCGGCGATCTCGCGCAGTTCGGCGATCTGCCTCTTGCCCCGCATCGCCATCTCGAGCACGAGGAGGTCGGCGTCCTCGGGCGCTTCGAGGATCGTCAGCGGCAGCCCGATCTCGGTGTTGAAGTTCTGCTGGTTGGCATGGACCTTGCCCGGCAGCAGCGCCCGGGCGATGTCCTTGACCGAGGTCTTGCCGACCGAGCCGGTAACGCCGACGACGCGAGCGCCCAGCGCGCGCCGGTACTCCCGCGCGAGCGTGTGCAGCCCCGCCAGCGGATCCTCGACGACGAAGACCCAGGCGCCGGCCTTGCCCCCCTCCGCGAGAACTCCTTTTTGTCCGCTATGCGGAGTGAAATGCGTTTTGAAGGAAGAACTGACGACCGCGCCCCAGGCGCCGGCCTCGATCGCCTGGACGGCGAATTTGCCTCCGTCGACGCGCTCGCCGCGGAGGCCGAAGAAGAGGTCACCGGGTCCCGCCTCGGTTGAGTTGATCGTTGCTCGGCGGGGCGGCTCCGCCGAGCCCTCCACCACCACCTCCGCCCCCAGCGCGGCGGTGATCTGCGCCGGCGAGAGGTTCACGCCGGCGTTCCCAGTTTCCTGATCTCCTCGCGGGCCACCTCGCGGTCGTCGAAGGGGATCTTCCGACCGCCCTCGAACTCCTGGCCCTGCTCGTGGCCCTTGCCGGCGATAACGACGGTGTCGCCGCCCCGCGCGCGGCCGAGCGCCAGGGCGATCGCCTCGCGACGGTCGACCACGACCTCGAGCTCTTTCGCGCCCTCCGCGCCCGCCGCGACTTCGGCGACGATCGCCTCCGGCTCCTCCGAGCGTGGGTTGTCCGAGGTGATCACAGTCAGGTCGGAAAGCTCCGCTCCGGCCCGCCCCATCTTCGGGCGCTTGTCGCGGTCGCGGTCGCCGCCGGCGCCAAAGACCGAGATCACCCTCCCAACGGTGATCCGCCTCGCCGCCCGCAGCACGTTCTCCAGCGAGTCGGGGGTGTGGGCGTAATCGACGAGGACGCCGAAGTCCTGGCCCTCGTCGACCGGCTCGAATCGTCCCGGCACCCGCGCTGCCCGCGCCAGCCCGGCCGCGGCGATGTCGCCGCCGACCCCCATCGCCTCGGCGGCGGCAAATGCCCCGAGCGCGTTGGCGACGTTGAAGTGACCCGGCAGCGCCGTCCGCAGCCGCATCCCGCCGAGGCTGAAGCTGGCGCCGAGCGCGTCGAACGCGACTTCGCGGGCGCTGTAGTCGGCCTTTGCGCCCTCGGCCGAGAAGGTGACGCACTCGAATTCCTCCGCCAGCCGGCGCCCGTAGGGATCGTCGACGTTGACGATCTTCACTCGCACGTCCATCTCGAAGAGCTTGCGCTTGGCGAGGAAGTAGTCCTCCATGTCGGCGTGGAAGTCGAGGTGATCCTGGGTGAGGTTGGTGAAGAGGGCGACCTCGAAGCGGATCGCGTCGGCGCGGTGCAGGGAGAGCGCGTGCGAGGAGACCTCCATCGCGCAGGCTTCGTCGCCGCCGTCGAGCATCTGCCGGAAGGTCCGCTGCAGCTCGATTGCCTCCGGCGTCGTCCGCACCACTTCCTTCTCCACCCCGCCGACCACCTGCTTCACCGTCCCCAGCAGGCCGCAGCGGAAGTCGGCGGCCTGGAGGATCTCGCGGATCAGGAAGGCGGTCGTCGTCTTCCCGTTGGTCCCGGTCGCCCCGACCACCCGCAGCTCCGCCGTCGGGTCTCCCCAGAACCGCGCCGCCAGCGGCGCCATCGCCGCCCGCGAGTCGGCGACTACGACCTGCGGCACCGCCAGCTCGGTCAGCTCGCGCTCGACCACCAGGGCCGCGGCGCCCTCCTCGACCACCCGCGGCCCGAGCTCGTGCCCGTCGACCTTTTCGCCGACGACGCAGAAGAAGAGCGAGCCCGGCCCCGCCTTGCGGCTGTCGTAGACCAGCTCGGAGATCTCGGCGGAGCCGTCGCCGACGACCCGCGCCTCCGGCAGCTCCGCAACAAGATCGGCCAGTCTCATCCGCCGCCGATTATTCCTGAGGGATGCCCAGATACGGGAGGGCGTATTCGGCGATCTGGCCGAAGGCGGGCGCGGCGACCGAGCCGCCGTAGATTTCGCCCTGCGGCTCGTCGACGATCACCGCCGCCAGCAGCTGCGGGTTCTGCGCCGGGGCGAAGCCGATGAAGGAGGCGACGTATTTGGTCTCCGAGTAGGTGCCGTTTTCGGCGACCTGAGCGGTTCCGGTCTTCCCCGCCAGGGTGTAGCCGGGGACGCTGACCTCCGAAGCGGTACCCCCCGCCGCCAGCACGCCCTCGAGCATTTCCCGCACCTGCGAGGCGACCTCCGGCGTGACCACGCGCTTGCCCTTCGGCTCGTGGACCGGCATCTCGCCGATCCGCTTGATCAGCTGCGGCGGTTTCAGCATCCCGCCGTTGGCGATCGCGGTGTAGCCGGCGACCATCTGCATCGGCGTCACCGAGATGCCCTGGCCGATCGGCAGGTTGCCCATCGTCGAGCCCGAGTATTCGTCGAGCGCCGGGACGATCCCCTGCTCCTCGGCCGGGTACTGCACCCCGGTCGGCTTGCCGAAGCCGAAGCGCTGGATCCATTCGCTGAATTTTTCGGCGCCGACCTCGAGCCCGATCGTCACCGCGCCGACGTTGGAGGAGCGGGCGAGGATCGTCGCCACGCTCATCGTTTCGGTCCCGCGTTCCTCGGCGTCTTCGATCGTCCGGTCGGCGACCTGGATCTGCGGCGCCAGGACGAATTCGGTCGCCGGGGTCACCAGCTTTTCCATCAGTGCCGCCGAGACCGTGAACGCCTTGAAGGTCGAGCCCGGCTCGTAAGTGAACCCGGTCGCCTTGTTCAGCAGGTCTTCGTTGCTGACTTCGGAGAGGTCTTCGGGATTGACCGGCGGCCAGTTCGCCATCGCCAGGATCTGCGAGCTGCGCGGGTCGACGACGATCGCCGTCGCGCCCTTCGGCGAGTACGTTTCGCCGACCCCGTTCAGCACTTCTTCGGTTTTCTGCTGGATCACCGGGTCCAGGGTGAGTTCGACGTCTTCGCCGTCTTCGGCTTCCTTCACCGTTTCCAGCCGGATCGGTTCGCCGAGCGCGTCGTTGACGATCCGCCGTTCGCCATCGCTCCCGCCCAGGGCTTCTTCCTCGCCCATCTCCAGGCCGGTCCGCCCTTCGTTTTCGGAGCCGACGACACCGATCACCTGGCCCGCCATCTCACCCTGGGGGTAGGTGCGGCGGCTGTCGGGCAGCTCGCCGATCCCTTCCAGGTCGAGCGCTTCCACCTTGGCGGCGGTGCTGAGGTCGACTTTCTGGGCGACGTAGGAGAAACCGCCTTCGGCGGTCAGCGCTTCCAGCACTTCGCCCTTCTTCTCGTCGAGGATCGGCGCCAGCTGGGCCGCCGCCTGCGGCGGGTTTTTCACCTGGTAGGGCGTGGCGTAGATCGTCGCCGCGTCTTCGGAAGCGGCGAGCTTGTTGCCGCGGCGGTCGAGCAGGTCGCCGCGCAGGCCGGGCACTTCGACCACCTCGGTCTGCTGGTAGGCGGCCTCCGAGGCCAGCTGCGACCCCTGCACCCCCTGCAGCCAGAAGGCGCGGACGACGATGACGAGGAAGCAGAGGAGGAAGGCGCCGAAGAGAAGGCCGATCCGTCGCTCGATCAAGCGCATTTACGGATCGTCCCTAGGTGGTCGGACACGAGGCCACGTCAGCCCCCGGCGGCGGCGAGGCGGGCGGCGGCCGCGGCCGCGTCGCCCGGGTCGTACTGGATCAGCTTCGGCTCTTCGGTGTTCGGCATCGCCAGGCCGAGAGCGCCGGCCTCACCACGAATGCGGGCAGTGCTGAAGCGCTCGGCCTCGCGGCTTTCCAGCATCGAGTTCTCTTTTTCCAGCGCCGTGATCTGGGCGTCGATCCTGCCCGAGGCGGCGGCGAAGCTGAGGGTGGCGACGTTGACGGCGACGATCCCGACCAGCAGCACTCCAAGCACCCCGATCCAAAGCCGCCCCTGGGTCATCCGCACGACGAGGCTCGAGTCGGGGAGCTGGCGAACGGCGACGGCGGTGCGGCCGGCGACTACGGAGAGCTTGGGACGAGCGGCGGGCGCCCGTTTCGTCGCCGGTTTGCGGGCGGGAGCGCGGCGAGCGGGGGCCTTCGCCGGCGCCGGAACCGCCCGGCTCCGGGTCGATTTGCGCGCTGGTTTCCGTGGTTTCGGGGGCGCCGTCGTCCGCGATGGTCGCGGCGCCGGCGCGGTGCGGCTCTTGGGGACGGCGACGGCCATCAGCCGGCCTCCCCCACGGGCTGCGCCTCGGCGATCTTCATCGCTGCCCGCAGGTGGGCCGAGCGCGAGCGGGGGTTGCTCTCCGCCTCCTCCGGTCCGGGCGAGACCGCCCGGCGGGTCAGCAGCTCGGCCTCGGGCTCGTGGCCGCAGACGCAGACGGGAAGCTCGGGCGGGCAGATGCAGCCGCGCGCCTTGGCGGCGAGGAACTGCTTCACCGGCCGGTCCTCGAGCGAGTGGAAGGAGATCGCGGCGAAACGGCCGCCGACCTTCAGCTGCTCCCAGGCCAGCGGCAACGCCTCATCGAGCGCCTCGAGCTCGCCGTTGACGGCGATCCGGATCGCCTGGAAGCTGCGCTTGGCCGGGTGGCCGCCACCGAAACGGGCGGAGGCCGGCATCCCGGCTTTGATCGCGTCGACCAGCTCGGCGGTGGTCGCGAGCGGGCGGCGGCGGCAGATCTCGCGGGCGATCCCGCCCGCGTAGCGCTCCTCGCCGAAGCGGCGCAGGACCTGGGCGATCCGCGCCTCGGGCCATTCGTTCAGCAGATCGGCGGCGGTGAACTCCTGCCGGGTGTCCATCCGCATGTCGAGCGGCGCGTCGTAGGAATAGGAGAAGCCCCGCTCCCACGCGTCGACCTGCATCGAGGACATCCCCAGATCTACATATACCATGTCTGGGCGCACTCCTTCGCCCTGCAAGGCGCGAAGTCCTGCTGCGAAGTCGCTGCTGATGAAGAGGGTCCGGCAGGGGACCTCAGCGGCGAAGCGGTTGAAGCGCTCCTGGGCGGCCGGGTCGCGGTCGATCCCGATCAACGTCCCCTCCTCCCCGATCAGCTGGGCGACCAGGCGCGCGTGGCCGCCGCCGCCAAAGGTGCAGTCGACCGCGATCTGTCCCGGCTCCGGCGCCAGCAGCGAGACCAGCTCCGGCGCCAGGACGGGCTCGTGCTCGCTCAAGAGGACCTCCAGTGGTCGCTCAACCGGGCGCGGCGCGATGTAGCCGCCGGCGGGCGCGGGGCTGTAGTTGAGGGCCGCATTCAGTCTCATGGTTACGCGGCGGGCCCGGCGGCGGCGAGGCCCTCGGCGATTTCGGGGGCGGCGGCGTCGAGCTCTTCCTCTTGTTTGGCCCAGGCGTCGGCGTTCCAGATCTCCAGGTACTCCCCCGCTCCGATGACGACGCAGTTGCCGTCGAGGCCGGCGTGATCGATCAGCGGCTTGGGGATGCGGATGCGCCCAGCGGAGTCGAGCTTCTCGTCGAAGGAGCCGCCGTGGAAGCGGCGGCGCAGGGCGCGAGCGTCACGCCCGAAGGGGCTGTGCGGGGAGAGGAAGCGGTCGGAGAGCTGCTCGAACTCTCCGGTCGTGTGCACCCAGACGCAGGGGTCGAAGCCCTTGGACAGAACGATCCCGTCAGCGAGGGGGGCCCGAAAGCGAGAGGGAACCGTGAGTCGGTCCTTGGAATCGAGGCTGTGCTCGTAAAGACCCCGGAAGGCCACCTCGCGAGTCCTTTCTGCAACGGGGGGCGGAAGTCAGAAACGAAAGAGACCGGGGTGATGAGGTGGGAGGAACCTCACCACCCCGGTCCTGGGCTTCAACTCGATCGCCACAATAACCCACACTCCCCCACTTTGCAACACAACCTCCCTCTGCAAGCCCATTTGCATCCGGGCGGGCGCGATAGCTTCCGCTCCGTGGCTACGACCGACGAGGCACAAGCGGCGGCGGCAAACCTGCCCGACGACGCCAACGATCTGCGCAGCTTCCACTTCAAGCGGCTGATGCGCAAGCCGCTGACTTGGATCCTGATCGGGGTCTTCGCGCTGATCGTCGCGATCGCCGGCGCCGCGCTCGTCGGCCCGGCGCTCGGCGGTGCCGCCTTCGTCGTCGCCCTGCTGATCGGCGTCCTCATCGTCTTTGCGATCGCCGACAAGCAGGCGGCCGACGCCTTCTTCGCCCTCTACTGCCAGCAGCGCGATCTCACCCTCGGTGGCAAGGAGCACCTGCCGCCGCTGACGCCGCTGCTGAAGAAGGGAGATGACCGCTACGCCGAGCGGACGATGAAGGGACGGCTCGGCGATGGCGTTAACGGCACCCTCGCCCTCTTCACCTACGAGGAGGAGTCAACCGACAGCGAGGGCAACAGCGAGACGAACTACTACCGCTACACCCTCGGCCTCACCCAGATCCCCGACTCGGTCGCCCACTGCCCCGAGCTCTACTGCCAGCGCAAGTTCGGCCTCCGCTCGCTGGAGAAGTTCGAGGACGTCTTCCGGACCAAGAAAGAACGGGTGAAGCTGGAGAGCGAGGAGCTCGACAAGAAGTACGAGATCTTCGCCGGCAAGGAGCAGGATGCGGTCTGGCTGCGCCGCCTCTTCTCCCCCACTTTCATCGTCTGGCTGAACGAAGCGGCGCCGAACAAGTTCGCCTTCGAGCTCGTCGACGGCAACCTCTGCTGCTACGTCAACGGCCACAAGGACAACGCCGAGGAGCTCGACGCGGTCGCCGCCGCCACGGCCGCGGTCGCGAAACGGCTGAAGGACGAGGCGCTGGAAACTTCAGAAGCCGGCTAGCAGCGTCCCGGCGTTGGCGATCAGGCCGGCGGCGATCATCAGCAGGACCGACGGGACCAGAACGAGAGCGACGACGAGCTGGATCTTCGGGGCGGCGCGGGCGGCCCGCTCCTCGGTGGCACGGCGGCTGTCGCGGCGCAGGGCGGTCGCCTGACGGCGCAGCTGATCGGCGAGCGGAGAGCCGAACTTGCGCGAGCGCTCGATCGCGGCGACCAAGGTCGCCAGCTCGCTGCCGGGGACGCGAGCCCGCAACGAGGCGAGGGCGGCGCTGAGCGGGACGCCGCAGGAGAGCTCGGCAACGGTCAACCGCAGCTCTTCCGCCAGCGGCCCCTCCCCCGCCCGCGCCAGCTGCTCGATCCCGGCCGCGGGGCCGCGGCCGGAACCGGCGCTGACCGCGAGCAGGTCGAGGGCGTCGGGCAGGGCGGCGACCAGCCGGCGCCGACGCTGCCGAGCCTGCCGCTCGAGGATCGCATTGGGCCCGAAGAAGCCGGCGACCGGTAGGCCGACGAGGACAAGCAGGGAGAGCCGCCCCGGGGCGACCGGCGCGGCGAGCAGGCCGGACAGCGCGCCGATGCCGGCGCCAAGCAACTTGCCAAGCAGCAGCTTCGGGACCCGCAACTGCACGTCGTGCCCACGCAGCAGCTCCTTCGCCGCGGCCGCGCCAAGCAGGACCGCCAGCGCCGCCAGCAGTCCCGCCCCGCTCACTCCACCACCTGAGAGAAACGGCGGATCGCGAAGAAGCCGGCGACCTGCAGCGCGGCGGCAAGCGCGAGCAGGACCGCCGCCGGAGGCGAGGCGAGCAGCGTCGCCAGGAATCCCGGCTGCAGCAGCTCGGCGAAGAGGGCGCCTCCGGTCGGCATCGCCACCACCAGCAGGCCGGTGAAGCGCGCCTGCGCCGTCGCCGAGCGCGCGTCCTCGGCGACCCGCTCGCGCTCGGCGGCGCCGGCAGCAAAGCGGCGCAGCAGCCCGGCCAGGTCGCCGCCGGCCAGCCGCTGGCTCAGCAGGGCCGCGGCAAAGGCGTCGACACGCTCCGAGCGCATCCGATGCCGCCAGCCCTGCACCGCCGCCACCGTCGGCGCCCCGAGGTCGAGCTCCGCCGCCAGGCGCGAGAGCTCGATCGCCGGCGGCCCGTCGAGCGAGGCAACCGCAGCCGGGAACGCGGCCCGCAGCGACCGACCGGCGCTGAGCGAGTCGGCGATCGCCATCGCCACTTCCGGCAGCGAGCGCTCGACGGCGCGGCGGTAGCGTCGGCGGCGGGCGCCGATCGCCCATCCCATCGCCGCGGGCGCCGCGAACGCGAGCGGCAACGCCAGCGCCAGCCCGCCGAGGAACCAGCCGCCGATGATTGCGGCGCCCATGGCCAGCACTGCCAGGCGCCGTCGCTCGACCGTCGAGGGTGCGTAGCCCTCCTCGGCGGCCCGGCGCAGCGGCTCCAGCGCGAAGCGCAACCAGCGGGCGGCAGCCGGGCTGGCGATCGCCGCCTCCCGCAACGCCAACGCCAGCAGCCCGCCGGCGAGCGCTCCGATCGCCACGGCCGGGCTCATCCCATCTCGGCGATCTCGGTGACCCGGCGGCTGCCGTCGGAGTCGCGCTGCAGGTGAACGACGAGGTCGATGCCCCGCCGCACCTGCTCGGCGATCGCGGCGTGCGGGAGGCCGACCCCCGCCATCAGCGCCAGCGTCTCCAGGCGAGCGATCGCGTCCTTCGGTGAGTTGGCGTGGACGGTCGAGAGAGCGCCGTCGTGGCCGGTGTTGAGCGCGGTCAGCAGGTCGAGCGCCTCGACGCCCCGCACCTCGCCGATCACGATCCGGTCGGGCCGCATCCGCAGCGCATTCCGGAGCAGGTCGCGGATCGTCGCCTCTCCCCGCCCCTCGACCCCGGCCGGCCGGCTCTCCAGCCGCACCACGTGCGGCTGCTGCAGCCGCAGCTCTGCCGCGTCCTCGATCGTCACCACCCGCTCGCCAGGGGCGATGAAGCTCGAGAGTGCGTTCAGCAGCGTCGTCTTGCCCGAGCCGGTGCCGCCGCTGACGAGGACGCTGTGGCGAGCGGCGACGGCCTCCTCAAGCAGGTGCCGCTGCTCGATGCTCAGCGTCCCCAGCTCGACCAGCCGGTCCGGTCCCGGCCGATCGGCGGCGAAGCGACGGATCGAGAGCGCCGGCCCGTCGATCGCCAGCGGCGGGATCACGACGTTGACCCGCGAGCCGTCGGCGAGCCGAGCGTCGACCATCGGGCTGAGCTCGTCGACCCGGCGGCCGAGCGGGGCAAGGATTCGCTCGATCGCGTTGCGCAGATCCTCCTCGCTCTCGAAGCGAACGTCGGTCTCCTCGAGTCGCCCTCGCCTCTCTATATAGACGCGGTCGGGCCCGTTGACCATCACCTCCTCGACGACCGGGTCGGCTAGCAGCACCTCCAGCGGGCCGAGGCCGACGCTGTCGCGGATTACCCGCGCGGCCAGTTCTTCCCGCAGCTCGCACGGGAGGACCGCCGCCTGCTCGTCGACGAGCGCACGCACCGACTGCTCCAGGCCCTCCTCGGGACGGGCGCCCGTCGCAGCCTCGGCGCGCCGCCGCTCGATCAAGCGCTCGCGCAGGCGCTCGGAGACTTCGGCGATGTTCCGCTCGCGCACCTTCATCAACGGGGGATCAGGGTGATCCGGCGGGCGAAGCTCTCGGCCTGGATCAGGCGTAGCGCCTGCGAGCGGGTGAGCGCAAGGGTGGCGGTAGCGGACTCGCCTTCGACCCCTTCGGTGCCTGGCCCGAGCCCAAGCAACGGCACGGCCGGCGCCGCAACGTAGGTGCGCCCGGCGCCGGAACCACTCGATTCCGTCGTCACGGCGACATCGACCTTCGCTCCGACCGACGGCGCCCCCAGCGCCTGCAGTGCCCCGGCGCCGCTGACCGCGATCTCGACCGGGCGCCGGCCCTCTGGAAGGCCGGCGCCCGAGCCACCCTCGCTGGGCGGATGGAGCTGCGCAGCGAGCAGGTAGGAACCAGCCGGAATTGGCGCCGTCGGGACCAGGCCGACCGCTTCCGGCGGCGCGACTAGAACCCCCGCGGGGACAAATCGAACCGGCACCCGTCGAACTACCAGGCCCTCGGCGGCAAGCGCCGGGTCGATCGGCTTCCCCGCCCGCAGGTCGGCGCTGGCGACCAGAACCGGGCGCAGCTCGCCGTACCCGCGGACGACGCTGTCGCCGTAACCGTTGGCGACCGTTGCAGCGGCAGCCGCGGCGATCAACGCCGCCAGTAGGAAGCCGAGCGCACGGGTCCGCCGGCTCACTGCTCGCCTCCCCACCCGGACAATGGCAGCCACAAGCTGGCTTCAGTCCGATCCGGGCCGCGCCTCAGGTTAAAGCTGCCGCCGTGACTGGCGGCGGTCCGCGCCACTACCCGAAGCCCATGTCCTCTTCGTCGCCTGCCACCGGATCGCCGTTCTGACCGGCGTGCATTCGTCGCCAACCGAGAACCGAAGTCGAAGACCGAGATCCGCACCCAGTCACCTTCCCGACGAGATTCGACCCTTACCTGCCGTCCACCGTGCTCGACTGCATTGCTGAGCAGGTTGTCCAGTGCTTGAGACAGGCTGAAACGGTCACCTAGGACAAATAATGAATTACCGTTTCGCTGCACCCGAAACGTTCCCCCGCTGAGGGTGACAGCGTTACGCCATCGGCAGGCTGCCGCGTCGATCAGATCAGTAATCGCAACCTCGCTCGCCACTTCCTCAGGCGGCCCGCCATTGACCTCGCGATCGAGGCGTTCAAGTGCCACGGTTGCCAGATGGAGGGAGGACTCGACCGGCGCGGCCGGCGGCAGATCTTCAGGAAGCGAGAGGCTGAGAACCTGGAGTGGCCGACGCAGCTCGTGCATCGCCTCGTTCAGAGCCGCCCGCCGGCGTCCCTCGCGGAAGTTCGTTATTCCGCCTGCCAAGGCCAAAGAAGCCGCCACGGGCAGGCCCGTCACCACCTCGGCCAGCTCCACGGCCACGGTTAATCAGTCCCTCGTGCTCGCATGGGAGGAGTAAGGGCTGGAGCGACTCTTTCTCTCCCCCTATAGCCGCGGAGGAGCCGCAGCCACCTCGCACACAGCGGAAAAAGAAGCACTCGCCCCTCGAAGCGGTCTCGGCCAGGCGCCACGACGGGGCGAGTGCAACGAGGTAGACCCTAATTCATCACGGTTCAGTTCCCAAACACTTCCAGGGAAAGTAACTGGAGGCGGTTACATTGGTTGCTCTTTTTTAGTGCATATTCTTTCGCGGGCGCGGTTACCCTCCATCCGTTTTGGAATACTTGTCTAGTAACTCGGACGTCCAATGCCACCCCGTACTCAGCGTCTGAGACCCCAACCCAGGAGGTCCTCCTTGCCACAGTCCCGCACTTCTCCAGAGGGCATTACCCAACAGCTGGCGAAGGCCCTTGCCCACCCGCTCCGCGTTCGCATCCTCAGCTCCCTACACAAAGGGATCTCGAGTCCGAACCAGTTGGCACAGGAACTCGGTGAGCCACTCGGCAACGTCAGCTACCACGTGAAAACGCTGCTCGAATATGACTGCGTCGAACTGGTGAAAACTGAGCCTCGCCGCGGCGCCGTCGAGCACTTCTACCGCGCCACCGACAAGGCTTTCCTCAGCGACTCCGACTGGGCGAAGATCCCGGCCTCGGCCCGCAAAGGAATCAGCGGATCGATCCTCGAGTCGATCGGCCAGAGCGCAACCGAGGCGATGGCCGAGGGCACCCTCGACGCCCGCAGCGACTCGCACCTCTCCGACACCCCCCTCCAGCTCGACAAACAGGGCTGGAAAGACCTCAACAAGGTCCTTTCGGAAACCGTCGACAAAGCGACGGCGATTCAGAAAGAAGCCTCGAAACGGATGGGCAAAGACAAGGACAAAGCCCTGCAGACGAAGCTGGCGATCATGCACTTCGAGGTGCCAGGCGCCAAGGGCGGCAAGAAAAAGAAGTAAGGCTCGCCCGCACTGCCTGTGATTTCAGGCCCCGGTCACCAGCTCGACCGGGGCTTTTTCGTGGTCCTGGTCAGCCCTCGATCAGGCGATAGCCGATGCCCCAGCAGTTGACGACGAAGCGGCCATGCTCAGGGTCGAGTTTGCGGCGCAGGCGGCTGGCGTGTGAGTCCAGGGTCCGCGTCTTCGAGGGTCCGCGGTAGGCCCAGACCGCGGCCAGCAGTTCTTCCTTGGTGAAGACGCGGGTCGGGTCTGAAGCGAGGATGCGGAGGAGGGCGAATTCCTTGTTCGAAAGGGAGACGAAGCGCTCGCCGACCATCACCCGCCGGCGCCCGGGGTCGACGGTCAGCTCGCCGATCCGGGTCGGCCCTTCGTTGGCGTGGGCACGGCGCCGCAGGATCGCTTTGATCCGGGCCCGCAGCTCCCCGTACCTGAAGGGCTTCACCACATAGTCGTCAGCCCCCGAGTCGAGGCCGCGAACGCGGTCGTGGTCACTACTGCGGCCGGTGAGGATGATCACCGGCAAGCGCGGGTCGAAGCGGGAGCTGATCCCGTCGGCTTCGCGAATCTCGCGCAGGACGTCGAGGCCGGAAGCATCGGGAAGGCTGAGGTCGAGGAGGAGCAGGTCGGGATGGTTGTAGCGGCAGAGCCGCAGGGCATCGGACGCGCTTGGTGCCGGCAGCACGCCGAAGCGATCTGCCGATAGGTGGTCACAGAGCATGTCCAGGGTGACCTCGTCGTCATCGCAGACGACGAGGTTGGCGATGTCTTCTCGTTCAGGGAGCATGGGTCGTTAAGGCCCGGGCGGCGGAAACTCTCCCCCCTCCCGGGCAGGAATCTCCAAAACTGCGGCCGCGCCGCGGTGCCAGAGGACGCGGCGGGGCGGCACCTGGCGATGCACTGAGAGGACCCGGCCCGCCTCGTCGAGGAAGTAGACGTCGAGGGCAAAGCGCATGCCGAAGGTGTGGACGCTGGCGCAGCGCGGGATCAGCAGCCCCGGCCCGGCTTGGGAGCGAGGGCGCCAAGCGAGACCCAGCAGTCGCGAGCAGAAGCCGTCGGCGACTGGAAAAAGCGAAAGGTCTAGGTCGTGCCGCTGTCCATGCACCCTCTTCTAAGCCGACAGCGGCGAGTCTTCTCCCCCTTCAACCATGCAATCGGCCCTTCAAGGTGCAACCGCGCGTTCAGGCAAGGGCCCGAGCAGGCACGTCTCTAGGATGATCGGCAAGATCATGGCCCTGCTCACGCTGGGCTTGCGTGAGTGGGACGGCTTCAACTCATGGATAAGAAAACGACCCGCAGAGGGAATTACGAGTCTGGCTCCGACTACGTGTTGGAGTACGGAGAGCTCCGCTTCGCCTTCAACGAGGAGGATTTCGCCCAGCGCGTCGAGCAGGCAGCCGTCAAGCTGCGCTTCGTTGACCAGGGGCTCAGCGCCGAGGAGCTCGACGATCTCCTCGACCTCGCGGTCAGCGGCGAGATCGCCGAGCCCTCATCCGACCTGGGCGAGCACATCAACGAGAACTGGGAGGACCTGGTCGGTCCCTCCAACCGCAGCCTCGTCCACTGGATCCGCCGCCTCGTCTTCCGCGGCGCCTGGCTCGACCAACGGGTCAAGGAGGGCGAGCTCGACGTCGTCTTCGACGAGCGCACTCAGACTTTCGGCTACGTCCAGCCGGACCGCAGCAGCGAGCTGATCGAGCTCAGCAAAGAGCCGTCGTGGCGCAGGATTGCTTACCGCCGGTAACGGCGGTTTATTGACCTCCGCGCTAGTCGGCCGGGCGCTCTAGAGCAGCAACTACCGTCAGGGAGCCGCCACCGGCGGAGCCCTGCTCGCGGCCGGCGTCGAAGAACTCCTTTGCGGCCTCGGCATCGCCGGTCGCCTCGCCGAGGCGGGTGAGGGAGTCGACGAGGAGGATCACGTCTTCGCCCTTGCCGGCCCGGGCCGCGGCCTGGGCGAGCGCGTCGGAGGCGTGGCGGGGCTGGCCGGCGGAGACGATCTCCGCCTGCGGGGCCTCGCGCTTCCAGTCGGCCAGCTCCTCGGGGCTGGGATCGATCAGCAGGGCCACGGGGTCGGGGCCCTTGGAGTCGGCGGCGAGGTCAGCGGCGACGTTGCGCAGCAGCGTCGTGCAACCCTCCCGGCTCTCGGCGAAGACCAGCGCCTGGCGACCGGCCTCGGGCGGCAGCAAGAGGGTTTGGAGGGTGACGCCCTGCTTGCGGCGACCGAAGCGGCGCCTGCGGCGGCGCCGCGGGCGCGAAGGCTCGCCCGGCTCGCCCGACTCCTCCTTGGCGGCCGGCTCGGGCGTTTTGGCAACCGGCTCGGGGGCGGGCTCGCGCTCCGGCGCCTTGTCCGGGCGGTCGCGGGGCTCGCGGTCGGAACGCTCGCGCGGCTCGCGCGACCCGCTGCCGCTGCTCCGGCGGCGACGGCGCGGGCGCTCCTGGCGCTCCTGCGTCTGCTCCTCGGCGGCGTCGCCGTTGCTCTCGGCGAGCCGGTCGATCAGCTCGGTCTTGGTCAGCAGCCGGTACTTCTCGATGCCGGCTTCGGAGGCCAGCAGGTGCAGGTCGGACAGGGACTTCTTCTCGAGCTCGGTCTTGGTCATCGGCCGGCAGGTTATTCGACGGCGATGCTGGACCGCGTCAGCCGACCCGGCTGACCGCGGCGGCGGGGTCGACCCCCTCCTGCGCCGCCACCTCCAGCCAGGCCTCCGCCTCCTGCGAGCGGCGCCGCCGCGACCAGCCGAGCTCCGCTCCCAGAACGTCGGCAACCGGTCTCGCCGCCTTGGCCGAGCGCAGCTCCGGCGCGGCGAGAATGCCTAGCCGGGTGCGGCGCAGGAGCACGTCGCCGACGCTACGGGCCTGCTCGGCGCGCGCCGCCAGCGCCACCTCGGCGAGGAGGTCGGGGCGGTCCGGGACGATCGGCCGGGCCAGCTTCGGTTCGGAGCGGGCGATCTCCAGGACCCGGCGCGCCGCGTGCCCGTAGCGGAAGGACAGCTGCGCGAGCGCCTCCTCCCCCACTCCGTCGGGCGCCTGCAGGTCCTCCGGCCGCGCCGGCATCCCCAGCGGGATCTCGTGGGTGTGGCAGGGGGCCTCGCGGCCCCCGCGCTCGACCAGGCGATCGACCGTCTGCTTCGCCATTCGCCGCCAGGTGGTGAGCTTGCCGCCGGTGATCGTCAGCATTCCCGAGCTGGTCTCGTAGAGCTCGGCTTTGCGGGAGATGTCGACCGACTTGCGCGGGTCGCCGGTGGAGATCAGCGGCCGCACACCGGCGTAGGCGCCGACCAGGTTCGACTCGCCGAGGCTCGTCCCGAAGAAATCGTTGATTGCCTCGAGGAGATAGCCGACGTCCTCCTCGGCCGGGCGGGGATGGGCGGTGTCGCCCTCGAAGTCGTTGTCGGTGGTGCCGACGAGCGTGCGCCCGTACCAGGGCAGGGAGAAGATCATCCGCCCTTCGCCTGCCGGGACGATGCAGGCGGCCTTGCCCATCGGCAGGTCGGTCCCGTCGATCAGCAGGTGAGTGCCGCGGCTGGGCGCAATCCGTGGCACGTCCTCCTCCCCCAGCAGCTCCTCGGGGCGCAGCTGGTCGGCGAAGACGCCGGTCGCATTGACGACGTTGTCGGCGCTGACCTCCATCCGCTCGCCCGACTCCTCCTCGACAAAGGCGACGCCGGTGGCTTTGCCGTTGGCAGAGAGGACCTCGGTCACCTCGGCCCCGTTCAGCATCACCGCCCCGAAGCGCTCGGCCTCGCCGAGGACGGTGAGGACGAGGCGGACGTCGTCGGTCTGGCAGTCGTAGAAGAGGTAGGCGTCGTGGGGGTCGCGCGCGGCGAGCGCCGGCACCAGCTCGAGGACCTCATCGCTGTCGATCGTGCGGTGGCGATCCGGCGCCCAGTAGGTGTCTTCCTCTTCCTCCCGGGCGGCGGCGCGGCGTTCACGGCGGCTGCGGCCGGCGCGAGCCGTCGCCATCACGTCGTACATGTTCAGCCCGAGGCCGAGTTTGCGATCGCGGCGCTCCTCGCCCAGCGAGGCGACGAGGAACGGCGTCGGGTAGACGAGGTGCGGCGCCAGGCGGACCATTAGCGCCCGCTCGAGTAGGGCCTCGCGGACCAGGCCGAGGTCGAAGTTCTGCAGGTAGCGGAGGCCGCCGTGGACCATCTTCGAGGAGCGGCTGGAGGTGCCGGCAGCGTAGTCGCCGCGCTCAAGGAGGGCGACCGAGTAGCCGCGCGAGGCGGCGTCGAAGGCGACGCCGGCGCCGGTGATGCCGCCGCCGATCACCACCACCTCGAAGTGCTTGCCGGCGATCTCCTCGATGGCGCGGGCGCGGGTCAGCATCAGTCGAGGTAGGTCGTGGTCTGGTCGGCGCCGGGTCGCTCTGGGGCCGGTTTCTCCTGACGCGGGTGGCCAAGGTGCAGGAGCCCGACGAACCGCTCCTCTTCGCCAAGGCCGACGGCGGCGCAGCCCTCGGGGGTGCGAAGCAAGCCGGGCGTGCGCCAGTAGCCGGCGAAACCGCGGGCGTGGGCAGCAAGGAGAACGATGTAGGAGGCGGCGGCGGTCGCGTGCAGGTCCTCTTCCTCTTCGACGGGATCGCCGCTGAGGACGCAGGAGACGACGATCAGGGTCGGCGCACGATCAAGCTTCGCCGCCCCCTCGGGCCCGGCGACCTGCTTCAGCCGCCGCAGAGCCTCCGGCCCAACCACCCGAAAGCGCCAGGGCACCGTGAGGTTGTGGTTCGGCGCCCAGGAGGCAAGCTCCAGCAGCTCGTCGATCTGCTCCCGCGGCAGCGGCTCAGGCGCAAACGCCTTATGCGTCCGTCGCGTCCGAATCGCAGTCTCGACGTCCATGCGTCGAGGGTATACGGCGTCCCCGCTTTACAAGCCGTAGCGATAGTGCATCCAGCCCTTGCGGCCGGCGAGGCCGAGGCCGAAAAGGACGCAGCCGGCGAGGAGGCCGAGGAGGATCGCGCCGGCGGTGCTGCTGCTGGAGTCCGTGGTCGATTCGGAGGCGGGTTCGCCGGTGGTCTCACTGGGGAGCGGGGTTTCCGGGGCGGGCGCAGGAGATACGGCCTCCGGGAGCGAGCCGACACCGGCCCCGCCCGAGGGATTCTTCCCCTTGCCGTTGCCGCCGTCGGGTCTTGCGGGGGACGCGGAAGATCCAGGGCTTTTGCCGTCTTCGAACTGTTCCAAGAGTTCAAGGGGAGATTCGCTGTCAGCGGGAGGTGAGGTCGCGGGCGGCACGCTCGACGGAGGAACGCCGCCACTGAGATCGGACGAACCGGTGTCGGGCGTCGGCGCGGGCTTCGGCTTCGGCTCCCGTGGCGGCGCGGCGATCGGCAGGTGGGCGCCGGCCAGGGGGACGATCGCGTCGGCGGTCACCCAGACGGGAGAGGCCTCCTGACCCGGGGCCTGGAGGAAGTGGCCGTCATCCGCCTGCAGGCTGCGCAGGTAGGCAAGTGAGCTCTCACCAGGGCCGAAGCTGGCCGGATCCTTGCCCGCCGCCAGCAGTCCCTGCGAGGCCCAGGCGGTTGCCTGGGCGTTGGCGCCGAGGTTGTTACCGGGCGCGTACCCGCCGTTCGGTCGCTTCACGCCGCGCAGATAGGCGAGGGCACGATTGGCGGCGTCCGAGCCCGGCGTCAGCACCTGCAGCACGCCGCCGGTGATCTCGGGGGTGCTGGAATCCCCGGGGTTGTTCCCCCAACCGCCGTCGCTGCCCTGCACCTTGCGCAGCCAGGCAACCGTCGGCGCGGTGGCGTCGTTGGCGCCCGCCCCCCGCAACGCCAGCACCGCATAGGCGCTCGTCGCCGGCCAGCCCTGGTAGGAGCCGTTTTGCCCCCGCTGCGAGAGCAGCCGCTCGACCAGATTCTCGCCGGCGAACTGCCGCGGATCGACCCCGGCGGCCTCGAGCGCGAGGATCGTGCGGGCGACATCGCCGGCGTCCTTGATTTCGTCGCTGTGGGAGCGGAGGAAGTCGACGGGGGTCTTACCACTCTTAGCGACGTCGAGCGGGTTGCGGCCGGCGGACGCGAGCGCCAGCATCGCCCAAGAGGTGATTTCGGCGCCGGCCTTGCGGTCGCTGTCGGCGGCGAAGCCACCGCTGGGACGCTGCTGGGCTTCGAGCCACACCACGCCACGGCCGACCGAGGCGGCTTCTTCGGCGGCGTCGGCCCGCGCGCTCGGGGCGAAGAGTCCGGCGAGGAGGACGAGGAGCAGCGCGGCAACCGAGCCGCCGCGAAGCGCTCCACCGAACCCGCGGCCGCCGCCGGGCTGCGGCTCCGGAGCGGGACCGCGGCGCCACTCGAAGCGCTCGCGAAAGCGGACGAGCATCCGCACCATCGCCGGCCCGGCGACCAGCGCGAGGACCACGTTGCCGGTGACGTGGGCGACTTCGAACGGGATCGCGCGACCCTCGAGCACCCAGAAGTGCTTCCACGACAGGTCTCCCCCATAGGTCGCCATTAAGGAGAAGTTCATCAGAGCCCCGTACAAAATGCCTGCAATGCCGCAGACCGCAGCGAGCGTGAAGCGCCCGGCCGGGCGCGGACCGAGCGCGACGATCGCCCCGAGCACCCCGCAGAAGCCCCATCCCGCCATCTGCCACGGCGTCCACGGGCCCTGTCCGAACCAGAAGTTGGAGACGAGGGCGGCCAGCGCGCCGACTGCAAATCCAGGAGCACCGCCAAGCGCGTAGCCGGCGAAGATGACGATGTCCGTCGTCGGCTTGACGTTGGGGAAGGCGGCGAAGGCGATCCGCCCCGCAATCGCCAGCGCCGCCAGCGAGGCGACCAGGGCGACGACCTGCGAAGGCGGCCGCGAACGCTCGTACCAGACGAACCCGCCGAGTAGAACCAGGCCGAGGATGACGAAGCTCGTCAGCTCCCAGCTCACCCGAGCTCACCCCGCAGCAATGCCGCCCCCTGCTCGGGCGTGACGACTCCCGGCGCATCGAGCACGCGCGCAACCTCGGTCGCGAAGTACCAGCCACCGGAGAGGATCTCCTCCATCGGCCCATCGGCGATGACCACGCCTTCGCCGAGGAGCACTACCCGCTCCGCAAACGCCGAGGCGAACTCGACGTCGTGGGTTGCGACCACGACCGCCGCGGGGCGTGTCGCCTTAGTGGTCTCCTTGTCCACAAAAGCGACACCGCCCCCGGCGAGGCTGCGGATCAGGGCGACGAGGTCGTCCTTGCGCGCGCGGTCCATGCCGCGGGTCGGCTCGTCGAGGGCGACGACCGCGGGGAGTTGCTCGCCCTCCATGCGTCCCGCGAGCGCGATCGCCAGCGCCAAGCGCTGCCGCTCGCCTCCCGAGAGATCGCGGGGGTCGGCGTCGACCGCGTGCTCCAAGCCCACTACCCGCAGCACCGCCAAGCCCACGTCCCCCGGCAGCTCATCGCCGACGCGCTCCCGCACCAGATAGTCGCTCGGGTTCTGGGTGAGAAGAGCAATTGAGTCAAGACTCAACTTCCCCGCCACCGGCTCATGCAGTCCCGCCGCCGTCCGCAGCAACGTCGACTTCCCCGCGCCGTTCCGCCCCATCAAGGCGATCCGTTCGCCCGGACGCACTTCGAGGTCGATCCCCCGCAGCACGTCCCGCATCTCCTCACCCCGGTCCAACTCAACCCAGAGGTTCTTCGTCTCCAAAACGGGCTCGAAGGGACGGGGATCGGGCACCCTCCTACTTGCAATGTGTGGAGGGTGCCCGATCCCCGTCCCGCGAAGCGTCTGCCGTGCATCCCGGACTCCGACGGGCAGCGATTCAAGACCAGCCAGCGAGAAGAGCCGGGCTGCGGGAGTAGTCAAAGCGGCATCGTTGTCGTGGGACCAGCGAAGGAAGTCACGCGGTGGCCCGTCGAAAGCGATCCCGCCGTCCTCCATCGCCACCACCCGATCCGCCGCCGCCAGGCACCGCTCCAGCCGGTGTTCCGCCAGCAGCACCGCCACCCCCCACTCCTCGTTGAGGCGCCGTAGCAGCCAGATCAGCTCGTCGCCGGCGACCGGGTCGAGCTGGGAGGTCGGCTCGTCGAGGAGGATCAGGCGGGGGCGGGTGACGAGGGCGGCGGCGAGGGCGACGCGCTGCAGCTCGCCGCCGGAGAGGGTGTCGACGGCGCGGTCGAGCAGGTGCGGGATCGCCAGAGCAAGCGCCACCTCCTCGACGGCGCGGGCGCGGTCGGTCGGGGCGTCGCCGCGCATCTCCAGCGGCAGCTCGATCTCGGCCGCGACGGTGGTCGAGACGACCTGGGTCTCCGGGTCCTGGGCGAGGTAGCCGACGGCCGCCGCGAGCTCGCCCGGCCCGGCCGGGAGCGCGTCGAGGTCGGCGACGCGGACCTCGCCCTCAATCTCGCCGCCGTGGAAGTGCGGCACCAGCCCGCAGGCTGCTTTCAGCAGCGTCGACTTGCCCGAGGCCGAGCGCCCGGCCAGGAGGACGAACTCCCCCGGCGCGATCTCCAGCGAGACGTCAACCAGCGCCGGCTTCGAGGCGCGCGGATACGAATAGTCGAGCCCCCGCACCGCCAGCGCCGGCGCCGCCCCCCGCCTGATCGCCAGCTCAGACACGCGCCACCTCCGGCCGGCGGGAGGCTTGCAGCGGGCGTCGCTTGACGGCCCTGCGGAAAGGGGCAAAGCCGCTGAGGGTGACGACGGTGGCTACGGCGAGGGTGGCGGGACCGAAGCCGATCGCGACCGTCGGGTAGGCCTGGAAGTCGTCGGCGCCGAGGATCTTGCCGGCGATCGCGGTGGCGAGAACGAGGGCGGCGACGGCGTAGAAGCGGCGGTCGTAGCGGGAACGACTGCGGCGGTTGCGGGCGCGGGGTGCGTCGAGGCTGTAGCCGCGCAGCTCCAGCGTGGCGGCGACGTCGACGGCGCGGTCGAGGGAGCCGGCGAGCAGCCGACGAGCCAGCGGCGCCTTGCCGACCGGGGCGGCCGCGGGGCCGCGGAGCGCCGCCGCGTCGCGGAGGCGGGCGGCGTCGGCGGCGGCGACGGGAACGAGGCGCGAGACGAGGGTCGCGGTCAGCGCCGAGCGTCCCGCGAGCGGGCGCAGCGTCCGCAGCACGCGGTCGGGATCGACGCAGGCGGAATAGACGGCGAAGGCGACGATCGTCGCCGCCGCGAGCAGCCCATAGGAGACGCCGGCGACGATCGCCTCAAGGGTGACGTCGACCCGACCGAAGAGCGGCCAGTCCCCCAGCCGCGCGATCACCGTCTCGCCCCGGCTCGTCACCAGGGCGTTGACGAACGCGATCAGCAGCGCCAGCGAGAGCGCCATCTTCATCGCTGAGCGGACGGCGGCGCGGGCGCCAGCGAGGATTCCCGCCAGGGTCGCCGCGGCGCCGGCTGCGAGCAGGACCAGCGGGTTGAGGTAGAGGAAGGCGACAACAACGATCGAGCCGAGGTAGGCAACAGCGGCGCCTGGCGAGGCGTCCTGCAGCGGTCCGCGCCGCGGCTTGTAAGCGAACGGCGCCCTCACTTCGCCTCGACCGGCAACGGCGTCGCTTTCCCGCCTTCGATTGCCACCGCGTAATGGTCGCGCAGGTGCGCTTCGTCCAGGGAATCGGCCGCGCCTCGCACCGCCGCCGCCGTGCCGCCGGTGACGAGCCAGACAGGCGGACCGCCATACCGGCTCGTCGCGGCGACGAGGCCGGCACGAGGGCCGAGCCGTTGCGCCGGAGCCCCATTTTCGTCAAGCGCCACAAGTTCGGAACCTTTGAAGTTCGCGTAGACGCCGCTTTCGCCCGGGCCTGCTTCGAGCAGCCGCGCGGCTTGATCCCCCCGCAGGCGACTCCAGGGACCGACGAGCATCCGGATCGCGCCCCGCGGAGATCCCGATGCCAAGGACACCCCTTCCCCTTCAAGCGCCCGTCGAGCCGTCGCGCATGCCTCGCCCCACGCAAGTCGTGGTTCCTTTTGCACCGTATTCGTGCGAAAGGAACCACGCTCTGCGCCGGCGCATTCGAGGACGACCGGGTACGACTTCGCGCCGACGCCGTCGGCGAACGGGGCCGGCCAGGAGCCGACCACCGCGGGGACGTGATTGGTCGCGCTCCAGTCGCGGTAGTCCCACCAGACGCGCTCGTCGCCCTGCAGCGCGACGTCCGCCGCGCCGATCGGGGACTCGACCCCGTCGACGAAGAAGAACCAGTCGTAGGGATCACCGCCGCGCTCGCCCTCCGCGACGCCGTCGATCGAGTGGACGAAGCCGCCGCCGAACCGCGTCTCGACGTCGGCGTTCGCTTCCAGCGCCCGCATCACCGTGTCGGACTCCTTCGCCTCCAGCGAGTGCTGCAGCACCGGCTCGCGGCCGAATTCCCGGGTCACCGTCAGCTCGACCGAGCCGACGTCGGCGCCCGGGCCCAAACCGCAGCCGGCGGTCGCGAGCGCCGCTGCAAGCAGCGCGATCGCAACCGCCGTGCAACGGCGAGGGGTCATCTCGGGACGTGCCCTCCTACTTCGGGCACTTGCCACCGATGCAGACGGGCTCACGCGCCGAGGGGATCTCCCCCGCCGCCGTCGCCGCCAGCTGCGCCGGCTTGCTCAGGGTCACCGTCGTGCGGCCATCGACGCCAGTCGGCTCACTGGCCCCGGTCACCTTCACTCCGGCCGCCGGCTTGCTCTTCCCTTTTTCGTCGTAGGAGAAGACGCGGACCGTGAACGGCATCCCCGGCTTCGCCGTGTTCGGCCCGGTCAGGACCAGCTCTTCGGGGTATTTGTAGCTCGGCGCTTCGGTCTTGACCAGCGCGTAGAGAACTTCGTCGCCCGGGTGGATCTTCGCTGCGTCGCCGCCCACCGAAAGCGACTTGTGGTTGACCTTCAGGTACCAGGACGAGCTGCCCTTGGCGACGCTCTTGCCGACGCCGCACAGCGCCAGCCCGAAGTCGAAGCTGTCGCTGATCAGCAGCGGCCGCAACGAGGCGACTTGCGTGGAGGCGCGGGCAAGCAGGCCCATCGCGGTGTTGCCCTTGATCGAAACCGGGTCGCCGCTACCGCCACTGCCCTTGCCGAAGCATTCGGCCTTGGGGCTGGTTTTGACCGTGGTGGTCGCGGTCGCGATCGGCTTTTCGGCCAGGACCTTGCTGCCACTACCGACGACGCGCAGCTCGGCCTTGAAGCCGGCCGCCGAAGCGCCCACAGTGAAAGCGAGGGACATGATCATCGCCAGCGAGCACGCGGCCGCCAGCCGGAACGGGGTGATTCTTGGCATTTACGCCACCCTTTCCTCGAGGGTTGAATTGGCTGGGCCGGGGACAGGTCTCCTGGCTTCCGGGATCAGGGAGGACGCGCCTTCCCGGAGACTCGGTGTCGCCTCCAGTGACTGACGCCCGCGGGCGCCTGCGAACTCCTCCACCCGGTCACAGTGGCGGGACCACGCCGGACTTGCACCGGACTTCCCTTGACCACCGACCGATATGTACGCCGCGAGTCTATCCCGTGGTTCCTTTTGCACGCATACCGTGCGAAAGGAACCACGGATTGGGCTGCGTCCCGCGGGGGCGTCAACGTATGCGGCGATGTCCCGCGCTCATCGCACCCCGGGGCGCCACACCCACTGGCGGTTGGCACGGCACCGGCCGCGGCTGCTGCGGCTCGGCGGCCTGGCGGCGCTGCTTGCGGTGGTCGGGCCGGGAATTCTCGCTGGGCTCTCCGACGACGACCCCGCTGGGATCACCACCTACTCGATCCTCGGCGCCCGCTACGGCTACGAGCTGCTCTGGGTGCTGGCGATCTCGACCGCCGCTCTGATCGTCTTTCACGAGGTCGGGGTGCGGCTCGGCGTCGTCACCGGCAAGGGACTGCTGACGCTGGTACGCGAGCGCTACGGGCAGCGCGCCGCCTGGGCGGTGATGACGGCGCTGTTGATTGCCAACACCGGCACCCTCTGCGCCGAGTTCGCTGGGGTGGCGGCAGCGCTCGACCTGCTGACCGGCGTCAGCCGCTACATCAGCGTGCCGCTGGCGGCGATCGGAATCTCGGCCCTAGTCCTGCGGGAGAACTTCCACCGGGTCGAGCACCTGCTGCTGGCGCTGAGCTCGGTCTTCGTCGCCTACGTGATCGCCGGGATCGCCGCCCACCCTGACTGGGGTGCGGCCGGGCGTGGGCTGGTAGTGCCAAGCATCCCGCTGAACCGCGACGCGGTCCTGGTCGCGGTGGCAACGGTGGGGACGACGCTCGCCCCCTGGGGCCTCGCCTTCATCCAGTCCTACGCGGTTGACAAGCGGCTGCGGGTCGCCGACCTGCGCTACGAGCGGGTCGACGTCGTCGTCGGCGCGGTGCTGACCGGGGTGATCGGCGTCTTCGTCGTCGTCGCCTGCGCCGCCACCCTGCACCCGCAGGGCATCGACATCAACGATGCCAGCGACGCGGCGCGAGCGCTGGAACCGTTCGTCGGCGGCGCCGCCGCGACCCTTTTCGGCCTCGGCTTCCTCGGGGCGGCGCTGCTGGCGGCGGCGATCGTTCCCCTGTCCACCGCCTACTCGATGTCGGAGACGCTCGGCCGCCGCGCCGACCTCGACGACAGCTTCGAGGAGGCGCGCACCTTCTACCTCTCCTTCGCCGCGGTCATGGTGGTGGCAGCCTGTCTGGTGCTGATCCCGGGGGCGCCGCTGATCGAGATCCTCTTCCTCACCCAGGCGCTGAACGCGGTCCTGCTGCTGGTCTTGCTGCCCTTCGTCCGCTCGCTCGCCGGCGACCGCGAGCTGATGGGTGAGAACGCGCTCGGCCGCTTCGACCGGGCGTCGACGGCGATCGCTCTCGCCCTGGTCGCGGTCAGCGTGCTGGCGCTTGGGATTCTGGCGCTCGCCTAGGAGGGATTGGCGAAACCCGCGTGTCCGGCGCCGCCAGACGTGCGCGGGCGTTTCGCCAGGCCCTCCTAGCTAGCTGTAGGGCTCGTACTTGACGGCGCGCCAGCTGGCGCGGCCGCGCGGCTTCATCGCCAGCAGGCTGCGGGTCGCCTGCTCGCGTCCGTCGGGCCCCGGCCACTCGGCGACGATCTCGGTCGTCCCCTCCTGCACCCGCTCGGAGTAGCTGCCCGCCACGACCGCCGCCGTCAGCGCCTGGATCTGCCGCTTGATCTCCTCCGGGTCCTCGGAGAAGAACTCGCAGACCATGTCGTTGCGGCCGGGCGAGCAGACCAGGAGCTGGTCGGAGTCGAAGTAGACCTCGAGCGGCGCGGCCGCCAGCTTCATCGGCTCCAGGTAGAGCGTCAGACCGATCTCGGCCTCTTCCTCCCGCACCTCCGCCCAGCCCGCTGCAAGAGCTTCTTTGGCCGCCACCTCGAGGATCTCCTTGATCTCGCTCGCCAGACCGGTCATGGCTGACCAGTTATACATCTTGAACCAAAGGTTGGCCTTGACTTATACGCCAAGAAGCAGGTCGAGGACCAACATCAGTCCAGCGCCACCGAGGAGACCAAGCGTGGGTCCAGCCCGGATGCGGCCGGCGTAGGCCTGAGGCAGCATTTCGATCGCGATCAGGCTCAGCATCGCCCCCGCGGCAAAGGCGAACGAGAAGGGCAGCAGCGCGGTCACCTCTTCGACCGCGAGGTAGGCGATCACGGCACCGACCGGCTGCGGCGCACTCGTCCCCACCGCCGCCCAGAACTGTCGCGCCCGGCTGAAGCCGGCCGTCTCCATCGGGATCGCGACGCTGGTCCCCTCCGGGACGTTCTGAATCGCGATCGCGACGATCACGAAGAGACCGAGGCCGGCCCGCTCCGAGGCATAAGCGGTCCCAACCGCCAAGCCCTCCGGCAGGCTGTGGACGAAGAGCACCGCGAAGACCAGCGCCGAGGTGCGCGCCCCCGGGCCGCGCCGGCCCATGAAGGCGGCCTCCGGCCGCAGCCGCCGCCGCGCCACCCCGAGCAGCACCCCGCCGACGAAGAGACCGGCCAGCACCTCCCAGATCGAGCCTTCTTCGGCCGCCGGCACCAGCAGCCCGAAGACCGAGGCGACCCCCATCACCCCGGCGGCAATCCCGAGCAGGAACGGCGTCAGCGCCGCGGCGCGATCGCCGAGGAACCAGACCGGGATCGCCCCGAGCCCAGTCGCCAGGGCGGTCCCGCAGGCGGCGAGGAAGAGGATCAGCAGGTCGGGCACGGCCCGACGCTAACCGGCCTTGGCCCCGATGTAGACGACCTTGTAGTCGCGGCTTTCGTCGGGTGGATCGGAGAGGACGACCTTTTCGTCGATCTCCTGCATGCCGAGGGCGGCGAGGCAGTCGAGGCCGGCGGCGCGCATCGCCTCGCGCACCTCGGGCTCCGAGCGGTAGCGACTGCGGTGGACGATCGGCTCGATGTCGTCGCCCTCGATCCGGGTTTCGAAGACGTTGGGCTCACCCTCCACCTCGCCGATGCCATGCCAGGTCCAGCTGCGGCCTTCGTGCTCGACGGCTCGGCTGCCGCCGGACCAGGCGCCGGAGTCGTAGGTGCCCTTGGAGTTGACGTCGAAGAGCAGGAGGCCATCGTCGGCGAGGTTGGCCCGCATCCGGCTGAGGGCGCGCTCGAGGTCCTCGTCGGCGAGCAGGTAGTTGACGGCGTCGTTGAGCGAGAGGACGAGCTCGAACTCGCCGTAGTCGGGCAGCTCGCGCATGTCGACGACGTCGAGCTGCACCCGGTCGCCCCCCTCCTCCCGCGCCCGCTCCAGCATCCCCGGCGAGAGGTCGCAGGCCCGCAGCTCCCAGCCGCGCCGCAACAGTGGCCCGAAGGCGCGCCCGGTCCCGCAGCCGACGTCGAGCGCCCGCCCCCGCTTCAGCCCGTGCTTCTCGAGCTCCGGCAGGAGCGTTTCGCCCAGCCACATCTCGTAGTCGTTCTGGTAGTTGAACTCGTTGTAGATCGGCGCGAAGGCGTCGTAGGTCGCGCGGGCAGGATCCCCCTCCATGCCGCAAGCCTATACCTCGAACTCTTGCCGAATAGCCGTGCCGATATCCGTCCAGTCAGCTCGGTTCGGGGCTAGGGTCCGCGCCGCTTCAACCTCCTCATCCGGTGGATGGGGTCTCGTTCAATCGACGCAGCAAAAGGAGAAACGATGAGCAGGGGAATCTGGCGCCAGGCGCCGGCGCTGGCGGTTGCGATCGTGGCGCTGGTGGCGGCCTTGGCGGGGACGGTGTACGCGGCCGGGAAGATCAACGGGCACGCGATCAAGGTGAAGTCGCTGCCGGGGAACCGGCTGGCGCTCGGCTCGGTGCCGGCGAACCGGCTGAAGCCGGGGACGATCCCAAGCACGCAGCTGGGGCCGGGCTCGATCCCGGGCGACCGCCTCGCGCCGGGCTCGGTGACCGGGCTGCAGGTGGACGTCTCCACCCTCGGCCAGGTCCCCTCCGCCGTCCACGCCGACACCGCAGAGTCGGCCAAAGACGCGGAAACCGCGCTCAACGCCGCCAACGCAGTGAACGCGCAGAACCTCAACGGCTACCACGCCGGCTGCAAAGCGGGGACGCGGCTTTTCGCCGGAGCCTGCTGGCAAGTGGTGGCGAGCTCCAGCGCTCTCAACCCGGCGGCCGCCGCCGGTACCTGCGCCAACGAAGGCGGAGAGCTTCCCGACCCGCTGCTGCTTGCCGCCTTCTCGCAGGAGCCGAGCATCACGCTTGCGACGGGGGACGAGTGGACGAACAACGTCACGAATGTTTCCGGGCCCAACTCCTATGCGGTAGTCACCGTCTCAGCCAGTGCGGAAGTCAACTTCGCCGCGTTCAACGTCACCAAGAAATTCCGCTGCGTGACGCCCCTCCTCAGCTAACGCTCATCTCTACCCAGCAGGGCAGCCACGGCTGCCCCGCTCGCCCCGCCGCTAAGCGTCGAGCAGCCGTCGGTAGTACCGGTAGTCCCGCCGATCCGGCCGCAGGTTCGAGGCCAGGGCCAGGTGGTGGCGGGCGCGGCGCTTCTCGCCGGTCTTGCTGAGGGCGCGGCCGAGGCAGAAGTGGGCGAAGTCGTTGACTGGGTGGGACTCGACCACGGCCTCGAACTCAACTGCGGCCGGGGCGAAGCGGCCGGCGCGGAAGTAGGCCCGGCCCAGCGCCTCGCGGATCGAGCTCTTCTCCGGGTCGCGGCGAGCGGCCTCGGCGAGCGGCGCGGTGGCGTGCTCGAAGTCGCCGTCCTCGAGCAGCTCGAGGCCGCGGCGGTAGAGGGTGTAAGTGGGCTCGGGAGTCCCCTGCGCGGGCATACACCAAGTGTAGGAGGCAGGGCCCGTGGACCCGGAAAACAGCGATTTAGCAGGCCGAAAGGGCCGCTCTGCTACCTTGGATACACGGGTTCGGCGGAGTCGCCCCGCCGGCCCAATCGACTTATGAGCACTACTACCACCGCGAAAAAATGGACCTGTGACCAGTGCGGGGTGACCGTCAGCCGCGTCGGCGGCGAGAAGGTCGAGCTGCCGCCGAGCTGGGATAACTCCAAAGAGGGCACCTTCTGCCTGCTCTGCCGCCGTGAGCGCGCCGCCCAGGCCGCCCTCGCCGCTGCCCCCCAGGGCTCGATCGAGGACCGGGCCAAACTCCGCCGCGCCGCCCTCGTCGAGTTCGAGGTCCGCCGCCGCCCCGGCCACGGCAACGGCGAGATCGCCAAAGCCTGCCGCTCCTCCGTCGCCGCCGTCGTCGCCGCGCGCAAACGCCTGAAGATCCCGGCGCCGACGAACTAGCGCATCCGATTTTCTCCACACCAGGGTGTGGCGAAAATCGGTTACGCCGCTAGACCCGAGTCCGCTCCGCGAGGTCGCGCAGCAGGCCCTTCATCCCGTGCTCCTCGTGGACGCGGCGTTGGTGGTCGGCGCCGTTGCCCTCGCTGACGATTCGCTCGATCTCTTCGAGGGCGTCGGCGCCGCCTAGCTGCTCGGCGTAGGGGCGGGCTTCGGCGAGGACGGCGCGGGCGACCTCGGCGGCGGGGGCGGCGGTGCTCTCGTCGACCATTAGGCGCGCCTGCAGGCCGTAGCGCTCGGCTTGGAAGTAGGACTCCTCGATCGCCTCGCGGGCGAGGCCGGGGGCGCCGGGGCGGTCGATCTCTTTAGCCGCCAGGGCCTGGATCAGCGCCGCTATCGCGGCGTTAGCCTCCGGCGCGGCCTGGATATCCATGCCGCGAACCTCGACCGTGCCGAGGTTCGGATGTGGGCGCACGTCCCACCAGAGGTAGGTGTAGTCGTTGACGCCGGCGGCGGCGATCAGCTGGTCGGCGACCCGGAGGAAGTCCTCGTAGTCGCGGAAGGCGCGGGGCAGCTCGAAGCGCGGATAGCTGCGGACGGCGGCGGCGCGGGCGCTGGCGAGGCCGGTGTCGGCGCCGTCGCGGAAGGGCGAGTTGCCGGTCAGGGCGGCCAGCAGCGGCAGGTGATGGCGCATCGCATTGGCAACCGCGACCGCGGTTTCGGGATCGGGCATGCCGATGTGGACGTGGAGGGCGCAAGGCGGCGTCGCCAGCAGGCTCGCCAGATCCTTCTTCACCGACTCGTAGCGGGCTTTCTCAACCAGTTGCGGCTCGCCGGCCTCGCCCGGGTAGATGCCGGAGCCCATCAGCCGCGCCCCGGTCGCCGCGACCGCCCGCCGCACCTCGGCCAGCTCGCGGGCCGCCTGGCCGGCGTCCTCGCAGACCCCGGTCTTGAGCTCGATCTGGGTGGCGAAGATCTCGGTCGAGACGCTGTCGCGGTGCTCGGGGGCGATCTCCTCCAGCACCTCGGCGCCGCCGGCGACCAGGCCGCACCCCTCGTCGACCAGCAGCAGCTCCTCCTCGACGCCCAGCGTCAACGGCTTCGAGCCGCCGAAGTTGTGTGCGCGCCGGTCGCCCTCGTCGTCCGCGTCGCGGGCGCTCAGAGTGTTGGACGAAATCCCCATTCCCGTGGGAGCGAGCTACCCCGCCCCGGAGCTTCCTTAACCCGGCCTAGAGTGTCTTCATGACGGCTTCGGCGGCGTTGAAGCCGTTGATGCCGTGGGCGCCGGCGCCGGGAGGCGTAGCGGCAGAGCAGATGAAGACGCCCGGGATGCCGGTCTCGTAGGGGACGGCGGCGGCGCGGGGGCGCAGGAGGGTCTGCAGCGGGGTGTTGGCGCCGGTGAGGATGTCGCCGGCGATGAAGTTGGCGTTGGCGGCCCCGATCTCGGCGGGGGTGCGGGTGGAGGTGGCGACGATGCGCTCGCGCAGACCGGGGGCGAAGCGTTCGACCTGGTCGAGGATGGCCTCGGTGGCGTCGCCGCTGTAGCCGCTGGGGACGTGGGCGTAGGTCCAGACCGGGTGCAGGTCGCCCTGGGAGCGCTGCGGGTCGGCGAGGTACTGCTGGGCGAGGAGGACGAACGGGCGCTCGGGCATGCGACCGCGGTTGATCTCGCGCTCGGCGACGAGGACCTCCGCGAAGGAGCCGCAGACGTGGACGGTGCCGGCGCGGCGGGCGGGCTCGTAGGTCCACGGCACCCCACCCTCGACCGCGAGGTCGAGCTTGAAGGCGCCGGGGCCGTGCTTGTAGCGACGGTAGGCGCGGGCGGCGCGCGACGGCAGGCGGTCGCCGGTTAGCTCCAGGACCCCACGCGGGGAGAGGTCGAGGACGACGGCGTCGGCGGCCGGCAGCTCGTCGAGCGAGCGGACGCGGCGGCCGGTCTCGATTCGCCCGCCGCGCTCTTCGATCACCGCGGCGTAGGCCTTGGCGATCGCGATCGAGCCGCCCTTGGCGACCGGCCAGCCGTAGGCGTGACCCGAGCAGACAAGTGCCATCCCGATCGAAGAACTGAGCGGCAGATTGAGCGGCGCAAAGGCGTGAGCGGCGACGCCGCCGAAGAGCGCCGCCGACTCCGGCGTCCCCAGTGCCCGCGCCAGCAGCGTCGCCGGCGCCGCCGCCGGCAGCCCGAAGCGCAGCAGCCGCAGCGGGTGGCGCGGCAGGTGGATGAAGGGGCGGTAGATGTCCTCGGTCAGCGGCTCGTAGCCCCGCGAGGGCGCGCCGAAGATCTGCCGCCAGCGCTCCCCTCCCTCCCCCAGCCCCGCCGCCGTTGCCTCCAGCGAGCGCAGCATCGTCGCGCCGCCCCTGTCGAGCGGGTGGGCGAGGTCGACCTCGGGCCACCCCCACTCGAGCCCGTAGCGGTCGAGTTCCAGCTCCAGCGTCGCCGGCGCTGAGACCGCCATCGGGTGGGTGGCCGCGCACTCGTCGTGCAGCAGCCCGGGGACGGTCAGCTCGGAGCTGCGGGTGCCGCCGCCGATCCGGTCCTCGGCCTCGATCACCGTCACCTCCACCCCGCGCCTGGCGAGGATCGCGGCGCAGGCAAGCCCGTTGGGGCCGGAGCCGACGACGATTGCGCTGCTCATACGGCAGATTGTCCCCGCATACCGGGGACAACTGCACCTGGTTCGTCACACTCGACCGGGAAGGGTTCGTCACCCAGCCACGGCTGCCTCTTCGCCATCTCGGCGACGTCGACGTAGCCCTCCTCGACTAGGCCCTCGGCCGCGTCCCAGATCCGGTAGCGCTGGCGCTGTACCTGGGCGGGCTGGCTCTCCAGCGTCACCACCCGCACCTCCCCCGGCCCAAAGCCGCACTTCTCCTGCACCGCCGCCAGCAGCCGCTGGTCGTGAAAGTGGCCGTCGCCGAAGTTGTAGCCGAGGACGACCCCGGCGACCAGCTCGCCCTCGCGCACGTCGTAGGCCTCGATGTCCTCGACCGCTCGCGCCGTCAGCCCGTTCAGTGCCCGCCCGTGCGAGTGCATCGAGCGAAAAGCGAGGCCTTTGTAGAGGAGGACCTCGATCATCTCCGGCTCGTAGAACTTCTCCAGCTGCACGCCGACGGTCGGCGCCGCCTTGACCAGGTCGCGGTCGAGCTTCGCCTCCGCGCCCTCCCCGCCGTCGCCACCGCGCCGGAACAGCCACTGGCTGGTCGCCCAGTTGCCGGCGTAGTAGCGCATCGAGGGCAGGAACGAGACGAGGTCGGGCCGCAGGTTGCCGAGGATCGGCAGGCCGATGCAGGTGCAGGCGAGGATGACCAGCAGCAGTGGGTCGTCGAGCGTCGAGAACGGAACGCTGCCGTAGTGGCCGAAGAGGAAGAGCAGCCCGAAGATCATGAAGACGTTCCACTCCAGCGGCACCGCCAGCGGGAACGTCGAGAGGATGTGGGCGTGGAAGATCACCATCCCGGCGACGGCGAGCGTCTGCACGATGCCGCCGCTGGAGAGGATCAAGACCAGCGGCAAGGTGAACTCCATCACCGTGCCGAGGTGGGCGGCCGCCGCGCCCATCCGCGAGGGCAGCAGATCGTCGGGGTGGCGCGTGTAAAGGCGGCGCTTCATCGCCCGCGAGCGGTTCCAGGGCGTGTTGCTGATCATCACCGTGACCACGAAGGGGAAGTGGCGGTTCAGCTTCGAGCTAGCGGCCCCCCACCAGATGCAGAAGAAGACGAGCTGGGCGGCGATCACCAGGTTGGTTAGCGGGAAGAGGAAGATCAGCGCGAGGTTGCCGTAGATCTCCGCTCGGGCGGCCAGAAACGGAACCTTGTCGCGGAGGCCGAGGGCGCCGAGGATCGCCAGCATCACGTCGACAGCGACGGGGTCGAGGCGGGCCGGAGAGTCGACCCCGCCCGAGAGCAGCAGGAAGACCAGAGCCGCCAGCAGCGCTCCATATAAGGAGACGTCGAGCCAGGTCCGGGTCGTCCCCCGCGTCCCCGGCACCCGCTCAGGCCATGGCGGCAGTCGCGTCGTCCCCGGCCGCAACCAGTAGAGGACGCCGCCGATCATCGGGCTGAAGCGCAGGGTCAACGGCAAGGAGCCGGCGCCGAACCCCAGCACCTCCCAGAGCATCGTCCAGATCACTGCCTTCTCGAAGACGATCGGCGCGGTCCAGTGCGGCCAGCCGCTGGTCGCGAAGATCACCAGCGCCCCAAGGCCGGTGTAGGCGAGGACCTTGAAGACGTAGAGGAAGTAGACGGCGACCGGGGTCCCGAAGCCGTTCAGAGCCCAGTCCTGGGCCAGCGGTTTGATCCGCTGCAGATGCGGGAGACGGCGCCACTCGGCAACCTCGAATGGGGGTGGCGCTGGATCCAAGAGGCCCATCTGTCTAATCGCCTCGATTAATGCTTAAGTGATCGACAACTGCGCCGATGACTCTATGCCTTGTCCGCAGGACCGCCAACCTCTAGCCCGCCGCCGGGCGCGAAGCCGCTCTGGGGCGGTAGCGCCGCACCATCGCCCGCACGGCCCGCAGCCGTGTCGCCAAAGTGGCCAGATAGTCCACAAAAGCGACACTCCCTCTTCGGCGACGCGCCCCTCGAGCCGCTCTCGGTCAAGCTCCTCCAAGCCGCCGGCGTCCTCTCGCTGCTGCTGATCCTCGTCGTCGCCAACGCGCTCCTGCAAAGCGGCGAAAACCCACTCAACCCGGTCGCCGCAGCGGCCGAGCGGACCGAGAGCGTCGACGGCCTCAGTTTCAGGATGAAGGTCCGCACCACTTCCGAAGCTCACCCACCCCAGGTCGACTTCGGCAACGGAACCCTGAACCTGGAGACCGAGATGGCGCTCGTCTACTACAACGGGTTGACCGAGGACGGCCGGCGGGTGGAAGTCGCGATGGTGGTGGAAGGAGATGACGCGATCTACCTGAACTCGCCGGAGTTCCGCGGGAAACTGCCGGAAGGCAAGGAATGGGCCGAGATGGACCCGTCCCTCGCCTCCGACGACGACTCGGTGCCGGCGGAAAGCCCCGACGACTCGCTGGCGATGCTGACCGCAAGCGATCGGGTCCACCTAGCGGACCACCGCCGACTGCACGGGACGCTGGTCAGCCGCTACGTCACCCGCTTCGAAATGGGCGAGATCGCCGCCGAGCTCCGCTCTAAGGGCAGCGACCAGTTGGCGGAGAAATGCGAAGGGCTGGCATCCCAGGTGGTCGGGCCGGTCCAGGCGGAAGCCTTCGTCGACGCCAAGGGCCTTCTGCGCCGCATCCACATCACCATGACCAGCACCGCCTCCGGCGCCCCGGAGACGATCGACACGCGGATGGACTTCTTCGACTTCGGCTCCCACCCACAGATCCAGGCCCCGCCGGAAGACCAGGTCTTCGACATGACGCCGCTGCTCGAAAAACAGCAGGAAACGCTCGGGCAGAGCAGCTGATTTCGGCCCGCCCCATTCCGCCCGTCGCCTCCTACTGCCCTCGCAGCCGCCAGCGGTAGTCGAAGCGGAGCCGCGAGCCCATCAGGCTGTTGTCGACGACGCCGGGCGCGGGTAGGCGGGCGACGAAGCGGTAGCGCCGCTCCGCTCCGGCCGGCAGCCAGCCCAGCTGCAGGGTCGACATCGCGGTCAGCAGACCGCGGTAGACGAGCGGCTGGGAGCCGACGGTGAGCTCGCGAACGCTCAGTCGCAGGGCTCCCGCCAGTGAGGTGCCGCCGACTCCCGGCGTCGCGATGAGATGCGCCCGCGAGAGCTCGAGCCGCCCGGCGGCACCGAGGTTTTCGATCGTCAGGCTGCCGGCGACCGACCCCCCGGGACGCAGCGCCGGGGCTCGGAGGATCGCGGCTTCGCCGCGCGAGTCGGCGATCCGCAGGGCGCCGCCGGCGGAGGCGCCGAGGTCCAGCGGCTGGTTCTCAGCCAGACGCGGTCCCGAGCGGGCCAGCGCCCCGGCCGCCAGAGCCAGGACCAGCGCGAAGACGGCCGCCGCGACGGTCGCGCGGCCGGGTGGCCCGCCCATCAAAACTCCTTGTCGGCCGTGCCCGACTCGGTGACAACGGTGGTCGCAGTGGCGTTGCCGGCCGGGTCGGTCGCCGAGGCGGACGGGGTCCAGCTCATCGTCCCGGTCGCCGCCGCGGTCGTCGCCGCTGCCGATTGGGTACCGAGGGTGATCGTGACCGTGTTGCCGCTCATCGCCATCGAGGAGGCGGTGCCGGTGGCGCCGAAGGTGATGTTGGCGCTGCTGTAGTCGGCGCGGCCGAGGTTGACGCTGCCGAGCGGCAGCTGGGTCGCGTTCGCAGCGTTGTAGATCGTCACCGTGTCGTTGTTGCTGCCGGCACCGTTGTTGAGGCGGAAGACGACGCTGGTCGAGCTGCCGTTCCAGCCGGCGAGGATCGAGCTGGGGTCGATCGCCTTGCTGAAGCTGAAGCTGATCTTGTCCCCCACTTCGGCCAGGCCGTTGGTGGTGCCGCCGTTGACGGTCTGGACGTCGGTCCCGGACGGGGCGGTGTTATCGACGACGACGCTGTAGCCCGACTGCGTCCTCGAGTTCCCGGCCACGTCGGTCGCGGTCAGGGAGTAGGAGTAGCTGCCGGCGGCGAGGCTCGACCCCGCGGTCAGCGAGGCGCTGCGGTAGCCGTAGGCGACGCCGCCGGCGGTGAAGCTGCCGGCGCTGAGAGCGACCGCGGTCGAGCCGGAGGTGATCGTGCTGACGTTGGCGGTGACGGTGGCGACGCCGCTGGCCGGGTTGCCGGTATCGCTGGCGTTGGCGTAGACGTAGTAGGTCCCGCCTTTCTTGATCTGGCCGACCGTACCGCCGGCCGTCTTCGTCAGCACCGAGGCGCTGACGGTCGGCGCCCGGAAGTCGCTGGCGGCGGTGATCGAGTTGCCGGCGTTCGCTGTCGTGGCGGTGAAGTTCCCCCAGACGCTGGGCCGCGCCAGGGTGGCGGTGCCGAGGAGCAGGGCGGCGACCGCAGCCGCCGCGATCGCGGGACGGGTGCTCACAGGGTTTCGACCTCCGGCGGCCGAACCTCCGAGGCGGGCCGCCAGATCCGCACCAGCGCCGCCCAGAGCAGCAGCAGGGCCGGGATCGCGATCAGCGCCAGGCGCGCTGGGCCGCTATCGATCCAGGAGAGCGCGTAGCCGATCTTCGGAATCCGGTAGGCGACGCGGCCGATGCTGCCCGCGGCGGGGACCCGCCAGTGCTCGGTCGAGGTATTGGCATCGCCGCGGGTGACGAAAGCGACCTCATCGCCGACCGGCTGCACCGATTGCACACGGTGAGAGAAGAGTTTGCCGGTCCCTTCCGGGTCGACGAAGGTGACGACGTCGCCCACCCTGGCAGCAAGTGGCGAGATTGGTTTAGTGACGACGACGTCGCCGGTTTCGATCGCCGGCGTCATCGACCCGGACCGCACCGTGAAGGAGCGAAAGCCAGCGAGCTGCGGCGCCACCGCTGCGAAGAGGGTTCCGAACAGCAGCCCGAGCCCGATCCAGAGCGCGAGCATGCGCAGGCGGCGAGCGGCAGCGCTCACGGCAGCGTCTCCTCCTTCGGCTCGAGCGAGACCTCAACATCGCGGCCCTCGTAACCGGTCTCGACTTCGGCCGGGATCCAAGCGATGACACGAACCTTTGCCGCAGCGCCGGGCCGTAGTCGCAGCGCTTCCGTGGTCCCCTGCCGCAGGGCCTGCAGGGTCCCTTCGAAGAGAATCGTGCCGCGCCTTACCAGTCGCACTTCCGCAATCCCATCCAGCGCGGTCGAGCTCGGCTTCGCCCGCAGCCGCACCGCCAGCGTCTCGCCGGTCTCGTTGCGCAGCGTGAAGGCGCCGTGGGCGTGGTCGCCTGGGCGCAACGGCCCGCTCGCCAGCAGCGACTGCGGCGCCGCCGGTTCCGCTGCCACCGCGCCGTCCAGCGCCGCCGTGAAGCGCAACGAAGCGGGCAGCACCCCGCCGTGGCCGCCGGCCGGCCGGGCGGCGACGATCAGCGCCGCGACCAGGCCAAGCCCGATCGCGGCGCCGATGGCGCGAGTGAACCTGTCAGCAGCGGAGGTGCTCATGACAGTTCGACTGGTTCGTTACCTGCGCGGCCGCTACTGGTTGCGGGCCTCCCAGGTGAACGCGTGGGACCCGGTGGTCAGACCCTGAGCGGCGTCCGGAGCGCTCGACTGCAGGGTCGCCGTCACCTGGTAGACGACCGATTCATTGGCCGCCCATTTGGTGCTCGAGCCGGGGAAATCGACGACGCCGTTGGCGTAGCTGTTTTTGGTGGTGCCGAAGTTCTGCAGCGTGCCCGTGTAGAGAGCGCCGCCGGAGTCGGCGGTGAACCCGGTGCAGCTGGGGAAGCTCGGGGTGGTCTGAGTGCCGGGGGTGATCGTCAGGTCGACGTACTGGCCCAGCGAGCCGATCGTGCTCGTGGTGTAGATGCGGACGTCGGCGTCAAGGCTGCCGGTGTAGGTGACTTTGATGCATTTGCTGACCGATTCACCGGGCCTGGCGCTGGTCAGGCTGTACATAGCGGCGCCGGCGTCGTTGTCGGCGATCGCGACGGTGCCGGCGGTGATCGTGTTACCGGCGTTGCTGGTGGTGGCGCTGAAGGCGCCGAACACGCCCATCGCGGCGAGGCTGCCGAGCGCGCCCACACAGAGCGCCGTCAGCAGAACTTTCGTCGTGGTTTTCACTTGCGTTCCTCCTTGCTTGTTCACTCGTGCGCGGCGTTGGCCGCTGCGCGCGAGATCGGAGCGCTAGATAGGAGGTCCGTCCGCTTTCCGTCTGAAAAGCGTATGAATCGGTCAGACGGTGCCCGAATTGGACGGATGTGCGATGCGGTAGCGGTAGCCGAATCCGCGCACGGTCTCGATTGGGTCGACGCCGGCCTCGTTTAGCTTGCGCCGCAGGTAGCTGACGTAGAGCCGCACCTGGTGGGGGTCGGCGTCGGCGTTGCCCCAGACCTCCTCCAGCAGCTGCAGCTGGCTGACCACCTGATTGCGATTGCGCATCAGGAAGGCGAGGAGCCGGAACTCGGTCGGGGTCAACGCCAGCTCCTTGCCGTCGACCTCGACCCGGCGCCCGGCGCCGTCGAGTGTGACCGTGCCGTCCTCGAGAACATCCTCCCCCTCGTCACCGGCGCGGGTTCGCCGCCGCAGCAGGGCGTTGATCCGGGCGACCAGCTCTTCGCGGCCGAAAGGCTTGGTCACGTAGTCGTCGGCGCCGTCTTCCAGCCCCCGCACCTTCTGCACCTGCTCGCCCTCGGCGGTCAGCATCAGCACCGGCACCTCGCTGAGGTCGCGGATCCGCGCCAGCACCTGCCAGCCGTCGAGCTCGGGGAGGCCGATGTCGAGCACGACCAGGTCCGGCCGCTGCTCGAAGAAAGCACGAACCCCGGCTCGGCCGTCGACCGCCTCGCGCGCCTGCATCCCCGCTCGCTTAACCAGGGCGACGACGAGGGCGCGGATGTCGGGATCGTCCTCGATCACGAGGATCGTCGCGTTGGACACGGTGTAAGCAATAACCGATCGGAAGGTCGGAAGAGCTCCGGGTCGAAGTCCTGGGCGTGAACGAGGTCGACGAGCGGCTGGCGATCGAAGAGATGCTGGACCTGCGGGGCCCGATCGTCTCCAACATGGGCGAGGGCGTCTGCCTTGTAACCACCGGCAACGAACGGATCGTCTTCGCCAATCCCAGCCTTGAGCGGATGCTCGGCTACGGGCCGAACGAGCTGGTCGGGCTGCACGCGGTGGACGTGATGGTTCCCGACGACGTCACCCCCGCCGAGCAGGCCGAGCGCGAGAGGGCGAGGCAGTGCTTGCAGGAGCAGGGGCACTGCACCCACGAAGGCCGGCGGGTGCGGCGCGACGGGACGACGATCTGGTGCCGGGCGACGACCACTACCTTCGAGCACTCCCGCTACGGCCTGGTTTGGGTGGCGGTGCAGCAGGACGTCACCGAGGAGCGGCGGGCCCGCGCGGCGGCGGCCGAGCTGGAGCGGGCGAAGTCGGAATTCCTCAGCTCGATCTCCCATGAGCTGCGGACGCCGCTGACCTCGATCCTCGGCTACGCCGCACTGCTGCGGGAAGACACCGAGGGGCTGCCCGAAGCGGGCGAGCACCTCGACGTGATCGAGCGCAACGCCAGCCGCCAGCTGCGCCTGGTCGAGGACCTGCTCAGCATCGCCCGCATCCAAGCGGGCGAGTTCGAAGTGCACCGCTGCCCGCTCGATCTCGGCGAGGTGGTGCGGCACGGGGTCGAGGCGGCGCGCCCGGCGGCGCAGGAGGCGGGCTTGGATCTCAAGTGCATCTGCGAGGTCTCGGCCCGCGTGCTCGGCGACGCCGACCGCCTTGAACAGGTCCTCGCCAACCTGCTCTCCAACGCGATCAAGTTCACCCCGCTTTGTGGCCGCATCACCGTTCAACTCAAGACCACGCCCGAGGAGGCGGTGCTCACAGTCACCGACACCGGGCCGGGGATCCAGCCCGAGGAGCGGGCACGCCTCTTCGAGCGCCTCTTTCGCGGCGATGACGTCACCCGCCTGCAGATTTCCGGCGCCGGTCTCGGCCTGGCAATCGCCCGCTCGATAGTCGAGGCCCACGAAGGCACGATCGAAGCCCGCGCTGATCACGACGGCGGCGGCGGCGCGACCTTCGAGCTAACCCTGCCGCTGCTGGCAGACGGCAGCGCCCGAAGCTAAGCGGCGGCGCGCAGCCCGATCGGGCGGGCGATCCGCGGCGGCAGCTCGCGCGGGCGCGCCGGCAGCGGCAACCGGGACGGCGCTGAGGCAGCGCGCCCGACGGAGGCAACAGAGAAGAGGACGCCGTCGGGCTCGCGGAAGAAGAACCAACGAGTGCCGGCGTCCTCGACCAGGCGGCTGACGGTCGCGCCCATCCCGATCACCCGCTGACGCCAAGCCCGCTCCTCCCCCGGCGCGCAGCGCCAGGCGACGTGGTGGACGGTGCCGGCGCCCTGGAAGGGCCGGTTCGGTGGCGGCGCGTCGCAGGCATAGCGGGCGGGGGTGCTCCCCACGTTTGTCTCGCTATGCGACGCAAAGGTGGGGAGCACTCTTGGACCGACGAGCCACTCCCCCTCGCCAAGGGCGCTGAAGCCGAGCCGACCGGCGAGCAGGTCGGAGCTCTGGACGCTGCCGGCAACGAAGGCACGGACGCCGGCCAGCTTCAGGGCCGGCGGCATGCCGGGGGCCGGTTTGGTGTCGAGGCGGCGCGGGTGCTCGGAGGCCGGCCGCGGCATGAGTTCGTGGGCGAGCCCCTCAGGGTCTGAGAAGCGCAAGGCCACTGGGTCGCCGACGCTGTCGAAGCCCATCCCGGCTTCGATCCCGCTGAGCTCGAGCCGCGCTGCCCACTGCTCTAGCGCCCGCCGTCCCGGCACCCACCAGCGGACGCTGTGGACCATGCCGGGGCCGGGAGTCCCTGCCGCAGCGCCCGGAGAGTCAATGAAGCGCATAACCGTGGGGTCGATCCCGAGAAGCCCTGAGTAGAAGTCGAGGCAGTCCTCGCGAGACGCGGTGATCGTGGTGACGTGATCAATACCGAGGAGCTGCATATCGAGATTGTATACTAAATGGATCAACAAACTTCCGAACATCCTCTACATCCACTCCCACGACACCGGGCGCTACGTCCAGCCCTACGGGTTCCCGGTGCCGACGCCGAACATCCAGCTGCTCGCCGATCAAGGGGTGCTCTTCCGCAACGCCTTCTGCGCCGCCCCCACCTGCTCGGGCAGCCGCGCCTCCCTGCTCACCGGCCAGTACTGCCACAACAACGGCCTGCTCGGCCTCGCCCACCGCGGCTGGGAGCTGAACGACTACGGCCAGCACCTCGTCCACCCCCTGCGCGAGGCCGGCTACCGCTCGGTCCTGATCGGCGAGCAGCACATCTCCGAGGACCCGGAGGTGATCGGCTACGACGAGGTGATCGAGGTCGACAGCCATCATGCCGCCGACATCGCCCCGACCGCGATCGAGAGCCTCGGCGCGACCGCGGAGCCCTGGTTCATGTCGGTCGGCTTCTTCGAGACCCACCGCACCTACCGCGTCCCGACCTCGGTTCGCGACACCCTCTACTCGCTGCCGCCGGCGAACCTGCCGGACACGCCGGAGACCCGTGCCGACATGGCCGCCTTTAAGGCCAGCGCCCGATCGCTCGACCAGGGGATCGGCGCCGTCCTCAACGGCCTCCACCAGCTCGGCCTCCAGGACAAGACCCTGATCATCTGCACCACCGACCACGGTCTCGCCTTCCCGGGCGCCAAGGCCACCCTCTACGACCGCGGCATCGGGGTGATGTTGATCGTCCGCGGCCCGGGCTTCCTCGGCGGCCGCGTCTTCGACGGCCTGGTCAGCCACCTCGACATCTATCCGACGATCTGCGAGCTGGCCGGGATCGAGGAGCCCCCCTTCCTCCAGGGCACCAGCCTGATGCCCCTGGTCCGCGGTGAGACCACCAAGGTCCACGACCACGTCTTCGCCGAGATGACCTACCACGCCGCCTACCAGCCCCTGCGCGCGGTCCGCAGCGAGCGCTTCAAGTACATCCGCCGCTTCGACGACTACGACCGCCCCGTCCTCGCCAACTGCGACGACTCCGCCTCGAAGCAAATCCTCGTCAACGCTGGCTGGGGAGAGCAGCGGGTGCCCGAGGAGCAGCTCTACGACCTCCTCTTCGACCCCAACGAGCTAAACGACCTCTCCGCCTCCCCCACCCACCAGCAGATCCTCAGCGAATCCCGCGACCGCCTGCTCGAGTGGATGCGAGCCACCGAGGACCCGCTGCTGCACGGGCCGGTCCCGGAGCCGCCGGGGGCTTGGTCGAACGACCCCGCCCAGGCAAGCCCGAACGATCCGACGAGCGGGGCCGAGCGCTAGCCCGACTTGCCCTCCTGGCCGGGGGCGACGCGGATGAAGCCTTCTTCGATCGCGGCGGGCTGCTGGGGGAACAGGGCCGACTGGGTGGCGGCGACGATCGGATCGTCCCTCCAAGTTGCTGGCGAGTCGCGGCGGGTCCAGAGCTGGTCCTCGGGGAGGGAGGCGACCTTCGGCAAGCGGACCTGCTCGGCGCCGATCAGCACCGGACCGACCCGCACCGAGGGCCAGATCGCCGCGAGGCCGGTGTTCACCCACTCGCGCGCCAGGCGCAGGGACTTGCGCGGCAGAATCCCTGAGGTCAGGTGGACTTTTCCCAGCGGGTGCATCAGCAGGGTCAGGCGGACCGTTTGGCCGAGGCGCAACGAGAGCTGGTCGTCGGCGCTGACGTAGGGGTGATCGATCTCGCCGGCTTCCCGCACGACTTTGTCCACCACCCGCACGTTCTCGTACTCGTCTTCGACGAAGAACCCGAGCAGGCCGTCGTCGGCCCGGGTCAGCTCCCCCACCCGCACCGGGAAGGCCCGGTCCTTCAGAGCGTCCTTGAGCTCCTGCTCAGTTAGGGGCTCGGCCCCGGGGTAGAGCGCGCCGGGCGTAGAGAGCTCAAGCCGCAATAGCGCTCGAACCACCGCTACCGGCCGCCCGACCAGGCCGGAGACGTGCTCGTTGCCGAATGAGCCGAAGGCGTCGACTGACCAGAGGGTCGTATCGATCGCCCGCAGGAGCGCGCCTAGCGCCGATTCGGCGCTCTTCTCCCGCGGGTGCCCGGCGCGCTTGTGGGCGTCGGCCGCGACGAGCGCCGTCGCCCAGTCGCCGAGCAGCTTCTGCGGGGGCGCCAGCTCGTAGTCCGGCGGCGCGTCGGGAGGGCCAGGACGACCGGGGGCAATTTCCCAGATCACGCCTTCACCCCCCGGCTCGTGCAGCAGCTGCCCGAGCGGTTGACCGGCGGTGTCGAAGACCTCGAGGGCTTCGTCGATGTGGTCCGGCAACAGGAAGCCAGCGACCGGGTTCACCGATTTGTCTGCCTCCACCTGGTCGACGGTCGCTTCGGGGCTCCTCTCGGCGAGATCGGCGGCGTCGACGAAACGGAAGCTCCAGCGCGAGGGGTGCAGCAGGCGTGGCCCGATCCGCAGGCGCCCCTCCCCCTTGCCCTGGCCCCGCACTGGAACCCGGACCCCCTTCACCGGCAGCTCGACGGTGCGACCGAAAGCGTCGAGCAGGCGTGCTCGCTTCAGCCACACGTCCCCCACCACCTGCACCTGGCGCCCGCCGGCCACCGTCCCGACAAGGTCCTCGAACAGCGAGTCGAGCCGCGCCCCGACCACGTCAAGGTGTTCGACGTCGAGGGCCGTCGCCACCTGCTCCAGCTGCGCGGAGTCCTCATCGCCGGCTTCGCCCCTGCCTTCCTCATCGCGCCGCCTCTCTTCTGCAACCCAGGCGCCGACGCTGTCGGCGAGGGCCCGCGCGGGACCGCTCTCGATCGGGCTGCGACCGCTGAACGTGCGCGGTTTTCCGGGCTGGAATTTTTTCGGAGCTTCGAGATCGAGTGGGCCCAGTGACCATTTGTCGAAGCGCTCCTCGACCGCAGCTTCAACTTCCCACTCGAGGAAGAGCGGAATCCAGGGCTGGGACCAGACCGTCGCCCCCACCGGATCAACGTCGACGGCCGGTTCGGCGCCACCCTCAAGACCAGGCTTGATCGCCCGCAAGGCGGAGAGGTCAAGGGTGGTGTGCCTGCCGAAGCGAAGGAGCGCCTCCGCATCCAGCTGGTCGACGAGCAAGCGCGGGGGTTGGCCCGGTTCTTCCGGTTTCCCAGCCGCGGCAGCGGCAGCCAGCCATTCGGTCAAGAAGGGATCCTGGGTGAGGACGCTGCGGGCGAGCCGCAGCACCTCCTCCGGCAGGCCTTCGCCGAGGCCGGGGATCAGCTGCGTGCCGTCAACGTCCCCGCTGCCCTCCGCGACCTGGCTCGGCCAGCGACAGAGGAGCTTGCCGTCGGCGGAGAAGCGCCCATCCCCGTGGGCGATCAAGCTCCGCTTCGGCCCCCGCACCGCGACCAGGGGCTCGATCGGTTGCTGGAAGCGCGGCGCCGGTCGCTCCTCGACTCGCTCCTCGTCGGAGAACTCGGGGGCCGCGGCGCCGCCCTGGGCCAGCGAGCGGGCGAGCTGGCCGGCCGGCAGGGGGCCGACCTCGCCCGCCGGCAGCAGCCGTTCCCGCGGCCCGCTGCCGCCCGGACGGGCGGCGAAGCCCGCCGCGTGCTCGCTCTCTTCGATGTCGACGAGCCCGTCGGGCGTGTCGAGGCGCAGTAGGAGCCCGTTGACGAAAGCGGCTAGGACCCGCTCCAGCGCCCGCCGCTCCTCCGGCTCGCTCTCCAGGCTCGAGGCGGCGAGGGCGGCGACCGCCTCGATGTCGTCCTGGGCGAGGACGAGCTCGGCCCCGGCGCCGTCGGGGATCTGGTCGGTGGCCACCTCTCCCCGCACCGGCACCCCGTAGACCTGCCCGTGCAGCAGCGAGCTGCGCGGCGGCTGCGAGCGCGGGATCCCGCCGAGCTCTTCTTCCACCGTCCAGCCCAGCTCGTCGAGCAGCTCGTAAAGAGGCTCGGGGGAGCGCGAGGGATCGAGCGGGTCGTGCGTTCCGTCTGAGTACCAGCCGGCGACGAGGTAGGCGGCGAGGTCGCCGGTCACCCCGTTGGGGGCGACGGTGTCGAGGTCGTCGAGGGGGTCATGGAACGAGAAGCGATTGCGGGCGGCGTCGTAGACCGCGGTCCAGGCGGGCGACCCGCCAGCCATGCCGTCGAGCTCGTCCGGTCCGATCTTCCGCCCCTGCGGCTCGAACTTGTCCGCTTCTGCCGGCCACTGCGCGAGCGGCACGGCGCGGGCGCTGTCGGCCTCCAGGACCCAGCCGCTGAGGGCCGGCTGCGTCGCCCCCACCGGCGCAACGATGCGCAGGACCACCCAGCGATCGGGAAGGAGCGGCAGCCGCAGGTCTTCGCCGCTGCCGTCGGAGTCGCGCATTTCGCCCCGCAGCAGGGCATCCGGCGGCACCCAACGCAGGTGGACCCCGGCGGGACGCTGCTCGCCAGCCGCAAAGGGCTCGGGCTGGGGCGGCGAGGAGCTTCCGCTCCCGGCCAGCTCGAACGGCAAGGCAACAAAAGACTCCTCGCTGCCCTCGGCGACATAGAGCGCCTGCACGTCAACTGGGATCAGCAGCCGTTTGTCGTCGGGTGGGGGCGCTTGTTCGTCGATGATCGCCTGCGGGATCACCGGCATCCGCAGATCCCTCAACGCCTGGTTGATGCGCACGCTAGGCATCGCCGAACACCTGCCGGTAGGGGTAGCGGATCATCTGCAGCGCCAACTCCGCCCCGTTGAGCCCGCCCGAGCCCCCGATTACCTCCTCGATCTCCGCCGCCGTCCGCTGCAGGTCGATCACCCCCGGCGCACCGTCGCGGAAGTAGACGCCGACCTCCTTTCCGTCCAGGTCCGAGGCGGTGGCGGGGTCGCGGGGCGGGACCCAGGCGGCGAGGTCTTCCTTGTCGCTGGCGTCTTCGTCAAGCCGGACCCCGAACTGCAGCCCGGCGTGGGGTTCTTCAAGGTGGACGATCGCCGGCACGCCGTCGAAGAGCGCCAGCAGCACCGCCGGCGCCAGGCGCTCGAGGCGCATCAGGTGCAGGCGACGCGGGTCGTCCTCGGAGACGATCTCTTTGTCCCCGACCTCGCTGTCGAAGGCTCTGACCTGAAGGCCGGGATAGGCGGAGACGGCGCGGCTGCGCAGAAGGAAACCGGTGATCTCACCGGCCGGGCCGAACCCAAGCTCGCCGCCGGGCGCCCGCAGTTGCCGCTCCGCCGCGTCGGTTTCCTCGCGGATCGCCGGGTGCATCGCCTCGAGCTGCTTGCGGTCAGCGCTAGAGACGGTGCCGACGCTGAGCGCCCCCTGTTCCAGGGCATCGGTCCAGTTGCGGTCGAGGTGGAAAAAACGGATCGACTCGGGTGGCAGCAGGTCGCTGTCGGGGACCAGGTATTCGAACGGTAGGTCCTGCAGCAGCCGCAACCCGGCGAGCCAGGTGCGCAGCTCCTCCGGCACCACCCACACCTCTCTGCCGGAGGCGTCCGCGGTGCTGCGCGAGGCGACGTCGTCGATTGCCTTCAGGTCGGCATCGCGGATCTTGGCGAAAGTGAGGTGGACGTCGCTCACGGCGTTCCTTTCTCCAGCCCCGGCCGCTTCATCAGCGCTCGGACTTCGGCGACAGGCAAGTCGAGCCCGGTGGCGAGGATCTGAACCAGCGGGCGGTCGCCGAGCTCCAACGGGCGGCCGGGATCGACCAGTGGGCGGGTCGGCCCGAGCACCTCCTGCGGCGACTCGGCGGCGCGCTCCATCAGCGCCTTTCCGAGCACTCTGCCGATCACCAGCTCGGGTCCCCTGCCGGGCTCTGGCACCCCGGAGAGCAGCTCCGCCTTGCGCACCGGCTCGATCGCCAGCTCGGCCTTGCGGCGGGCGCTCTCGACCCCGAACGCTTCTCGCCGCCAGCGCATCAGCCTCGCCACCACCGAGGGGCGCGCGAGGGTAAGCAGCCGCCCGATTTCAAAGGCGGCCGCGTAGCTCAAGTCCTCGCGGTCCCCAGGGCCCGGGCGCCGCAGCTTCTCGCTTACGTGGACCAGGGTGTTATCTCGCTTGACCGCAGCCGGCGCCAGCGGGCCGCGAAACCAGACCCGTCCCCCCTCCCCTTCACGGTCGCGCTGCTCGAGGCCAACCCGCTTGTCGGCATCGAGCTCCAGAGCGGGACGGGTCGGCGGCGTCGCCGCTGGCGGTGGCTCGGCGCCGATCGCTCCCACGTCCAGGTTCTGCATTAGCGATTCGAAGTTGCCGCTGCCGGTGCAGGTGAAGGACCAGTGGGCCAGCAGCGGAAAGCGGAAGAGCTCGGGCACGCCCCCCGCAACCCCTGGCCGGGGCGGTTCGAAATCGATGTGTGGGGTTGGCAGCTTGAAGGGCACGGCCATCTCCAGCCGCACCATGTCGGCGACCCGAGAGTCCGGCGCCTCGAGGGCGATCTCTTCGATCGCCCGGTTGTGGACGGTCAGCATCGACCTGTCTACCGCGACCTTGAAGGTCTTCTTCGGCTTCGGCGGATCGGGGAGCAGCGGGATCTGCTGCTCGAGGTTGATCAGGCAGACGAGGTAGCGGACCGGCTTTTTGCCCGCCCGGTCGAACTGGGGCAGCCGGTTTGCCATCACCACGGCCAGGTAGCCGTCATCGTCCCCGAGCGCCAGCTCGGTATCGGCGAGATCGACCTTGCGGACGTGGGTGAGCGCCCGCAGATCCTGCTTGGTCGGGAAGACCCTGTTGATCGTCTCTTTGGTCACCGCCAGGTAGAAGCCGGTCGGCGAATCGCCCGGTCCCCCCAGGGTCTTGCCGGGGGTGATGCACTCGGCAACCGGCACCTCACCCGAGATCGAGCCCTCGCCTTCGGCGATCACCACCAGCGCCAGCCACGGAGTGTCCTTGTCGGCCGGGTCCTCGGGCTGGCGCTCCCACGGCAGGGTGCGACGGCGGAGGACGATCTGGGGGAGGCGGCTGTCGAAGGCGCCTTCCTCGTTGGCGGCGGGCCAGACGGAGAGGATCTGGTCGGGAGGCAGCCGGTAGCGGCAGGAGCGGACCGTGAGCCGCGAGCGCAGCTCGGCGGTGGCGCCTTCGGGAACCCTGTCCTCGCCGCTCAGCTCCTGGTTGCCGACCAGGTCGTACTGGCCGGCCGCCAGCTTCGGCTGGGCCGAATCGAAGAGCTCGAAGTAGCGGGACTTGGCCATCAGCGCCCTCCCAGCTGGGTGGCGAATTCTGCCGCGGTGGCGCTTTCGCTGGCCAGGACGCCACCGGTCGACCAGCCCTCACTGCGCCCGAGGGTGACCGTGAGGACACCCTCGGCCTGCGGCTCCAGCGGGTAGACGAGGTAGGTGCGATCGCCGCGCTCCACCGCGATCCTTTCCCCTGCCGCCGCGGCACCGGTCAACTCGGGCTCGGGCTGCGGTCCTCCCTCGCCCACCCGGTCGAGGGCGACCGCGACCGCACGCAGCGGCTCCCGGAAGCGGGTATCGGCGAAGGCGGCGCCGCGGGTCAACTCGACCGCGTCGACCCAGCCGGAGTCGACTCCACGTCGGTCGGGAGGAAGGGCCTCGAGCGGGACGTGAATGCTGCCGCCCGGGAACAGGGCAGTGCCCTGGCCGACGTAGGCAAGCCTGGCGCCGGCGTGCCAGCCGTGCAGCCCTGACGATCCCGCCAAGGCAGCTTCCTCGACCATCGCCACCCGCTCGCCCCCCTGTGGGATCTCGACCGAGGCGGCGGCGCTGTCGGCCAGCACCTCGCCGCCGAAGCCGAGGACGATCGCGCGGGTGCCCGGATCGGTCTCCACGCTGGGCCGTTCAGCCGCGGGGTCGACGTCGCGGCGGGGGGCCACCATCTTCCTCACCTTGATCTGGCCGCCGCTCAGCAGGGCCTCGTCCACTCGCAGCTCCAACCCCCGCGACAGCAGCGGCGACGGGCCGCCTGGCGCGGTCGGCTCTTCCGGCGGCGGCTCCAGTTTTGGCGCCTGTTTTGGACCGCCCAGCGGCAGCGGCAGCCGCGCCTTGTCTTTACCGAGTTCGACCTTGTCGTAGGCGACCGGGGCGGGGAGCGGTTCGCGCAGCTCGGCTTCGGCTTTCAGGTAGACGCCGTTGGCGGCGACCAGCACCTCTCCCTGAGGGACCCGGTCCGGCTCCGACGGTGGCCCCCAAACGCCGAGCGGGAAGCGGCCATCGCGCAGCGGTGCCCGTTGCAGGGTCGCGATCTGCTCCGGTTCGGCGACGTCGACCCGTTGCAGGCGCAGGCGCAGCGTCGACTGCAGGAGGCCCAGGCCGAGCGGCGCGATCCCCAGCGAGTGGCTCGGCGGGACCGGTTCGGCAGGCGCCACTTCAGCCCCGGGGTCGCCGAAGGCGATGCTTTCGGTGGGCACCGTCGTCGTCACCGTCAGCTCGAACTCGGGCATCACTTCGAAGGGACGCCCGATCGAACCGTCGGGGTTTGCGCCAGCAGCCCCGTCGGCGGCGGGCGGCGGTGCCAGCGCCCCCCTGCCGGGCACCGCGGAGAGCACACGAGCCGCACCGTCGGGGCCGGCCTCGAGGTATTTGACGACGAACTGCGGCCAGTCGGGATAGACCAGCTCGGGTGGGCCCTGGTCGCCGAAGGCGACCTTGATCTCGTGCGTCGCAACCTCGAAGCGGGCGACGCCGTGGAACGGCGGGCCCTCGAGCCGCACCCGGGCACTGAGGTGGGCGGAGACGCGGATCGTCTTGAAGGGGATCTTGATCTTGATCCCGGCCGAGACGGTGGCCAAGGCCTCGGCGAGGAAGTGGCCCGGGTCGAAGAAGACGATGGCGTCGGCCCCGAAGGCGACTGCCGCCCAGGCCCAGCCGAAGTCCGCCGAGGCTTCCAGCCGTCCTCCGGCCATCACCGCCTCGGAGGTGAGGGCGAAGTAGCCCTCCCCCTTGACGACGATGCTGCTGCCGACCTTCCAGGAGACGCCGAGCCGCGGCACTTCCGGGTAGCCCTCGCGCCGGAAGTCCGGGTGGTAGCCGCCGAGGGTGAGGACGAACTCGCCCGCATGCGGGCCGCCGAACCAGACGACATAGGCGTAGCCGCCGGTCAGCTTCACATCCCGGCTCAGCAGCCAAGAGTTGTCAGTGAGCTGGGCTTGCACCCAGAAGACCGGTTCCCGAGTTGAGAAGCGGGCGACCATGCCGAGCTCGATCGAGGCCAGCGGCGCCTCCGGCCGCGGCAGCGCCATCCGGCCCAGCCCGAGGAGGGCGACCTCGGCTCCCTCCCCGACGGCGACCGAGATCACGGCCACCCCTTCAACCAGGGCGAAGCTAGTGAAGCTGACCCCGGCGGCGATCCAGTACTGGTCGGCGGCGGCGGGGAACATCTCGGCAAGGCGTTCGAAGTCTTTGCTCGGATCGGCGCCGATGCCCGCCTGGGGATCGAGCGCCTTGATGAACGGCGTCTCGGCGATCTCGGCGAAGCTCTCCGGCAGCTCCAGGCCGCGGTTGATGCCGATGCCGCCGCCGATACCGGTGATGAAGAAGGCCGGCGGCCCGCCGATCGGCGCATTCAGCGCCCCAAAGGCGAAGAAGGTCGCGTAGCGCCGGTCGCCGGCGGTTGCCTCGCCATAGCCGCCGAAGATCGAGATCCCGTAGACGGCGTAGCGGCCGCTGAGCGTGCCGATGTACTGAACCGCATCGCCTTCACCGACCTTTCGCAGGCCGCCGCTGACGGAGATGCCGGCGACGTCACCGCTGAACGCCAGCCCGCCGAGATCGATCTTCCAGCTCCCGGGATCGAAGACCGACTTCCCGGGCTCGAGGCGGCAGTCGACCGAGAGGTCGTCGAAGGCGGCCTGGAAGCCGACAAGGGCAACCCGGCCGTCGATCGCCAGCCCGAGCTCCTTCAGCCGGTTCTCGGAGTTGTCAGCGGTCAGGCCCACCCGCTCGACATAGAGGGGCCCAAAAGCCGTTTGCACTGGCTGCCACCAGGGGCCGTTGCCGTCCCCTCCGGTCAGCTTCACGCGTACGTCCTTGCCATAGCGCTGCACCGCAAGAGCCGGACTCAGGGCGGGCTCGAGCTTCTCGCTCCCGTTCGCCTTCGCGAGCAGCCCCCGGCCGACGGGATTGCCCCCGGCGGCGCTGCCGGCGGCGACGCCGAGCTCGGCGAGCTGGACCTGGAGGCCGCCGGCGCCCTCGGCCCCAGGCTGGAGGTCGGCGAACGCACTCACCGCCACCGAGCCAAGCGAGAGGCCGGCATCTAGTAGCGGGCCGCCAAGGCGGTAGACGCGGATGCCAAGGCCGGCGCAGGCGAGCGCCGGCTCGAAGCCGGCATCGGTGACGCCGCCGACGAACAGCCCTGGCGGCAGCTCCTCGTCGATCCAGCTGCCGTCGGCCTCCAGCGCGACTGCCACCTCGCCGGCGACCAGCTCGAACCGCACGCCCGGATTGACGGTGATCCCAAGCCGATCGTGGACGCTGCCGACCCCGATCGTCATGCCGTCCAGCTCGAGCTCCGGTTCGAGGCCGCCGAGGTTGCGGGCGAGCCGCAGCAGCCGCTCGAGCAGGGTGTCGAGGTCGAAGGGGTCGGCGATCAGGCGATCGGGGTGTCCGGGCTCCAGCAGCACCCCTTCGAGCAGCTCGCTGACCTTGCCTTTGCCAACTTGCTTGGCCAGCAGCTCTTTCGTCTCTTTGGCCTCGAGGACGATCCGGGCGAGCGGGTCGGCGAGGGCGCGCAGGGCACCGAGCGCGACGGCGGCAGCCTCCCGGTTCGGTTTGCCGCCGTCGAAGGCGAGCAGCTCCAGATCGGAGCCAAGGTTCCAGCGGGCGCTGAGCCGGTCCGCATCTTTGTCGTCGAAAGCCAAGCCGAGCTCGACCCGCCTGCCACCCTCGGGCTCCGCGCCGACCGCGACTAGAAGCAACGGCCGCAGGGTCCCGCCTCCGATCTCGATCTCGGCGGGGCCGATTTCGGCCCTCACTTCGGTCAAGCGGTCGCCACCGAAGCGGACGGTGGCGGCGAGTGGGCCAACCGGGTCGATCCGGTCAGCGGCTTCGATCTCCAGCTCGAGCGGGTCGGGCTTCAGCTCGATCGTCGTCCTCCCCAGCTTCAGCCGCAGCAGGCCACTCTCTGCCGTTACCTCGGCTCCCGAGGGCAGCGCCTCCCGCAGGCCGGCGGCCAGCCCTTTCACCCTTTCCTCGGTCAGACCCCTGAGCGCCGCGGTCGCCTCTTTGCCAGGGTCCCGCGCGAAGGCAAGGAGGCTGTCGGAATCGAAGGAGCCGGCTTTACGCAAGCCGAGCGCGTCGCCGAAGCCGAGCACCACCCCCCGCGCCTGCTCAGCGGCGTCGCCGGTACCCGCGGCCGCGAGCGCGTCCAGCACTCGCGCCAGGGCCACCCCGGCGCCGCTGCCGATGAGCTCGCCGAGGCCGGGACGGTCGGGGTAGAGCGACAGGGGCGCGCCGCCTTTGCGTTGCAGCCCAAGCTTGGTGCCGTTCGGTCCCGCCTCCAGCTCCAGCGCCCCCGCGCCGGAGACAGAGGCCATCAGGGTGAGGCCCGCCAGCGGAGCTTCTGCGCCCAGCAACAAGTCGCCCTTGGCCTCCACCGCGACCTGGCCCTTCCCCGCCCCGGGGGCAAGGGCAGCGGTGTCCAGCTCGAGGCCCAGGCGCGGCTGGCTCTTCGTACCGGCGATCGTGACCGCGACGCCATCCACAAGCTTCAGACGGCCCGCGGCGAAATTCGCCCCCAGCGCCGGCGCGAGCGCCTCGAGCAGGTCTTTCGCCCGCTCCGGGGTGAGTAGGTCGGCCGGCGAACCGAGCGACAGCGCCACCCGTCCCTGCTCCAGCAGCCCGAGCGCGGACAGGAGCGGGTCGAGCTTCGCCGCCAGCTCCTTCTCGGTGCGACCGAGCTCTTCGAGCGCTTGCCGGAGCAAGGCGGCAGGGACCAGCGTCCGCATCAGCGCGGCGAGAGCATCGGCGTTGGCGCCGGGCAGAAGCTCGATCCGCTCGACCGAGTCGCCGGAGCGATTCCAGAGCACCGCCACCTGCAGCGGATCGGTGCTGAGATGGAGCTGCAGGGCGCCAGCGGAGTCGGTATCGCCGGCGCCGAACGCCGCGGTCGCCTTGACCGAGCCTCCGGCCTCCGCGCTTACCTCGGCGGTCCAGCGGAAGGCTTCAGCGCTGCTGGCGTCTCCGAGTTGGACGGTGAGTCGACGGGACCGCAGGTCGAAATCGACCCCGTCCCGCCCGCCGAGGAGACCCTCGAGCGCCTTCAGAAGATCCGCTTGGCCCGCCGCCGCAACCTGCTTCGCGAAGCCGCGGGGGTCGCGGAGGAGATAGCCGAGGGCGTCGTAATCGACACCGCCGTCGACGAGGAGGCGAAGGGCGGAAAGCAGGGCCGCGACCTTGTCGAGGCCAGCGAGCTCGGCAGCCGCTGCGCTCAGCAGCGCCCGGACCTCGGGCAACAACGGGGCCGCGTCGCTGCCTTCGCCGACCTCCCAGCGCTGGCGCTGGGCGCCGAATGCGGCGGCGTCGGTGAGGACGAGCGAGGCCTTCGGCTCTCCCTCGCCGAGCGGCAACAGCAGTTCCGCATCGACCCGCCCCAGCTTCAGCTCCCCTTCCTCTATGAGAGGGCCGTTGCGACGGAAGATGCCGAGCTCGGCGCGAACCGCGCCTGCCGCCCGCAGCGCGGGCTTCGATCCCGAGAGATCGAGCTCTACTGCGCTGAGGTCGAGGTAGCCGGAGGCGACAACCCCTTTGGCGCTGACCTCGAAGGGAAGGCGGGCACCGGCGCGGACCCTCTCCGCTTTGGTCGCGGGCTCGATGGCGGACTCGACCCACGCCACCGGCCGGGCCTTGCCGTCGTCGTCGGAGGCTACGCCGAGCGCCGCCGCAAGGGCGCTCGCGGCGGTGCCCTCGGCCTCCGCGGCAACGGCGCCGAGCCACCCTAGGAGGGCCTCCTGCGGATCCTCGGCCAGCGCCGCCAACGAGAGCCGGGGGCCGGATCCCTGCGTCCACCCCAGCGCGGTCGCCAGGTCAGCCGGGAAGGGCCCGGCCTCAACGAGGGCACCGGCGACGCGCTCCAGCGACTGCCAGTCGCTCAGATCGAGGGGGGTCCGTTTGCCGTTGTCGAGGCTCAGCCCAGGCGCTGCCGCCTCCAGCGAGAGGCCCGCGGTGGCCGACCATCCGCCCTTGACCTCGAACCGGTCGGCAAGCAGCCGCGCCGACCCCAGCTCGAGCGACGCCTGCGAGCTCGACTTGGGTCGGAGCCGCAATGACACCGACCCCGCGGGCAGGAAGTCGGCGGAGCCGACCGCGAGATCGAGATGCACCAGGGCCGCCGTAAGCTCGGCGTGGAAGTCGAAGTCTTTTCCGACTCCCTGCTCGTCGAAGGCGGCGAGGGAGAGTGCCAGCTTCCCCGTCTCCGCCACCGCCCGCAGCTCGATGCCGTCTCGCAGCTCGACGCGCCAAGGGTCGTTGTCTTGACCTGACCCGCTCACGCCGGCCGTCGGTTGGGCGCTTCCGAGGAGGAGGGCGCGGCCGGTCTCCAGAAGCGGCGGGATCGCCTGCCGCTGTTTCTCCACCAGCTCCCGCCAGCGATCCCGCAGCGCGGCCAGCGGGTCTTGGAGGAATTGCCCGATGTCCAGCAGCGGCACCTCAGGGTGGCCAGACGGCGCCCTGAAGCCAAGGAGCGTCATCACATCGCTACCGGCCGGCCCGAGCCGGTCGAACAGATCGGCAATCAGGGCGTCAGCGGCTTTGCCTGCCACCTCGGCGATCGCGCCCGGGCTCGTCAGGTCGAGCGTCTCGAACTTCGCGCCGTCGAGAGTGACGCCGTCGGCAGCGAGGACGACCACCGGCTTCGCCCCTTCCAAGGAAACGCCCGCACGCAGCGAACCGACTCCCGGATCTCCCCGTAACAAGGGCGCGTCGTCGGTCCCGAGCTGGGCGTAAGCGGCTAGAGACGGCAGCGCGGTGACGGACGCCGTCGCCGTCTGCAGCTGCAACAGCTCGGCCCGCAGGACCGCCTGCCGGGTGTCGGAGTCCTTCACCCACAGGGAGAGGCGGGGGACGACAAGCGGCTGCCCGCCGGCGTCGGTGGCAAGCCCGAGGCCGACCCCCACCTCGGCGGCGCCGAGGGTGAATCGGAGCTCCTCCTCAGCGAGCTCCGCTCCCTCGTCGAACAGGCCACCCAGGGCCGTCAGCCAGGCGCGGCGGGCGTCGTCGGTACTGACCACCTGGCCGAACCAGTCGGCGAGCGCCGGCGCGCCTTCGTCGAAGAGCCCCGCCAGCGGCAGCGCCGGGATCGCCTCGGCCACGCCGAGGCCGAGGAGGCTCGCCAGGGCGGCGACCTCGTCGCCTGCGCCCGCGGCTTGCTCCCTCACCAGCCCCAGGACGATCTCGAGCAGCTGGCGGTCGAGCCCTTTGGGGTCGGCGGTCGAGAGGCGCACGTCCCGCGGAGCCGCGTCGCCCGACAGCGCCAACCCCAGCAGGGCGAGGGATACGGCCGGCTCGTCGTCTCCGTCGGCGGCGGTCGGCAGGTCGAGGCCGAGCTCGAACCCGCCAAGGTGCGGCTGCCCCGATTTACCTTCGCCGAAAGAGATCGCCGCGCTCACCGAGACGCGAGCGCCTGGCTGCCCCGCGAAGACCGTCCCGACGGCGTTCGGAGACCCCTTTCGAGCGACGCGGAACAGCGGCACCTGCACCTCCACCCTCGCGTCCGGCTCGGTGCCCGCGTGCCGAAGGCCCGCTCCGATCGCCACAAAGCCCGGATCGCGGTCGTCGAGGACCGCAAAGACTTGGAGGTAGCCCGGCCGGGCGATCAGCGGCAACCAGACGCGCCCAGCTCCGTCCTCATCCCGCTGGCCCCCGCCCAAGACCTCGTCGCAAAACTCGAGCAGGGCCTCCCGCTGCCCATCGTCAGCAACCACGCCCCCCATGTACTCGCCGGGTTTCTCGAACCAGTCCCCCCGCACCTCACCGGCCCCATCAAGCAACCCCAGGGCCTCCGCCGCATTCCCAAGCACCCCAAGATCACTGGCCTCGAACATCATCTTCAACCTAGGCCGGCCCTCCCTCTATTGCAACCAATCCCCCTGAACGCGCGAGTTTCCAATTGCAGACGTGAAGGAGCAAGACGCGGGCCGACGAAGGAGGCGAGTGGTTTGGGTTGGCCCTGGCGGAAGAAGGACGAGAAAGCGCCCGCGTGCCCGGATGATGGGGGGCTTAGGGGGCTTGCCTGCCGCTACGGCAGGGAAGCCCGCGAACAACGCGCTGAAGCGGTGAAGTACGGACAGCGGCACCGAAAAGCACATTTCGCTGTCGGCATCTCCGCCGTAATCGCGGGCGTGATCGCCGGCATTGCCGGCCTCGCGGAGGACGCCCCCCTGCTCACGGGGATCGCGGGCTTCGGTGCGAGCGCGCTGGCGGGGATCGGAACCAAACTCGACGCCGAGCGCCTGGCAAGGTTCCACTTCTCCCAAGCCGCCGACTACGGCCAGGTCGCCCGCCTTTTCGAAACCCTTGCCACGGGCACGGCCGAACCGACCCGAGACGAACTCGACCGCCTCGTATCCCGCTTCGCCCAGGTCCAAGGCAGGTCGCTCGACGACCCGCGCCTCACGCCATCAGCGATCGGCCAAGGCAACCTCGAGCACTAGCTCGCGGAGGGGTAGGCAGATTCGGGGAATCTGCGCAGCTTTTGGAGGGTCGGGGGCATTGGGCTCGATCTTCTTTGGTTGGGTCTTGTACCGGGGTACAATCGCCGCATGGCAACTGCTGTGAAGAGCCTTCATGTGGGCGAGTTGGTGGATGTCGACGGTCGCCGCTACGAGGTCGTGCCGGACGCAGAAGGCGATCTGACGCTTGAGCCCACGATCACGCCGATGGCGGAGTTGGACCGGAGGCGTGGCGCCAAGCCGGCCTCCCGAGAGGATTTCGACCGGCTGTTCGGTCATCTGCCGGCTGACGGCGAGGGCTAACGGCCCGCACTGCTGTGGGCGCTCGCGACCCTGGGAGGGTCAACGAGCCGATCTGGAAAAGTGCAGGGCGTGGCGGGGCGACGAAATCCGATTGATGTCCGCGTCGAGATAGACGACGAGGTCTGGGCCGAGGAGGTTGGCCGTCTGCGGGAACACTCGCCCGCACACGCCCAGGCCGAGAAGGCCCGCCGAGAGATTGAGGCCCACCCGACGACCGTGCCTTGGCAGCCGTGCGAAGAGGACGGCCCGCAACGTACGAGACTGACGGATTGCGTGAAGCTCTATGTCCCGATAGGTCAGGAGGGGGCCTCGGCGGCCCCCTACGGTTTCGTGTTCGCACTCAGGAAGGTGGAGGGGGCGCTGGTATTGCGGATGCTCGCCTTCGGCGAGCGCCACCCGACCAATCCGCGGACGCACCCGGTCTACTCGCGCGCCCATCGTCGTCTCCACGGGCGCTATCCCCGGTGACTTGCGGCTGTTCGCCGCTAGACCCTTGCCACTTCCCCTGCCACCCACAAAAAAGCCGCCCCTTGGGCGGCGGTTTTGATTCTGTGTCTGGAGTACCGCTACGGGGATTCGAACCCCGGTTTCCGGACTGAGAATCCGGCGTCCTAGTCCCCTAGACGATAGCGGCGAGGATGCGGGGTATTTTAGCGAGCCTGGGGCGGGTGGCGCGAGACGTCGATCACAGGAACGGTTTAAATTGCCTGCTCCGCGCGGCTGTGGCGGAACTGGTAGACGCGCACGGTTCAGGTCCGTGTGGGCGAGAGCCCGTGGAGGTTCGACTCCTCTCAGCCGCATTCGCAGCGAGTCTGTGATTGACCCCCTTATACGGGGTCCATGACGGACTCGCGACTCAGGCCACCTGGGCGGCCGGCTTCTCTTGCGGCGCCCGGGCGGCGTTGCAGCTGATCTCCTCGACGAAGGTGGGCCAGAGCGCCCTGGGCATGTCGTGGCCCATGCCATCGATCATCTTCAGGCGCGCGTTGGGGATGGCGCGGGCGGTGGCACGGCCACCGGAGGGGTTGACGAGGACGTCGTTCTTGCCGTGGATGACAACGGCCGGGAGAGCGAGCTTGCGCAGTTGATGGGTGCGGTCGCCGGAGGCGGTGATCGCGTGCAGCTGGCGGGCGATCCCGGCCTGGCTGTGGCCGCGGTCAAAAGAACGGCCGGCGATCTCGCGAATCCGCTCCTCCTCGAAGGGGTAGCCGGGCGAGCCGATCGTCTTGAAGGTCTTGACCACCCGCTCAATCGCCGCCTCGCGCTCGCGCGGCGGTTTGCCGAGCAGGAGACCGAAGGTCTTGTAGCTGGGGTGGCCGACCCGGCGGCTGCCGGTGGTCGACATGATCGAGCAGAGCGAGCGCACTCGCTCGGGGTGGCCGATCGCCGTGCAGTGGGCGATCATCCCGCCCATCGAGGCGCCGACCAGGTGGGCGGCTTCGATTCCGAGGTGGTCCATCAGCCCGATCGTGTCGGCGGCCATATCCCGGAGACGGTACTCGGGCTTGCCGCGGCCGACGAGGAGGTCGAGGACGTTCGGCACGCCGGCGCTGCTGACCTTGCTCGAGCGGCCGATGTCGCGGTTGTCGAAGCGGATGACGCGGAAGCCGCGCTCGGCCAGCATCCCGCAGAAGTCCTCGTGCCAGGCGATCATCTGGGTCGCCAGCCCCATGATCAGGACCAGCGGCTCCCCGTCCGGGTCGCCCATCTCCTGGTAACAGAGTTCGACGCCGTTGACCGGGGCCATCGTTTCCGCGGAAAACTTATGCATCCCGGCAGATTACCCCGCCTGGCCAGACAGCCAAACCCGACGCGTCGCCGGCGTCCGGTAGAACGGGCGGGTGCGGACGGCGATCATCTCCGACCTCCACCTCGGCGTCGCCAGCGACGAGGACGTACTTCGGGACGCCGAGATCCGTCGCGTCCTCTTCGAGGAGATCGCCGGGGCCGACCGCCTGGTCCTGCTTGGGGACGTCGTCGAGCTGCGGAACCTCCCACTCGGCCCCTCGCTGGAGCGCAGCCGCCCGTTCTTCGAAGAGCTCGGGGAAGCGATCGGCGACGTCGAGGTCGTACTCGTTCCCGGCAACCACGACGCCCGGCTCGCCGAGCCGCTGCTCGACGGGCTCTCGATGGCGGGCGACCCCGCCCTCGGGCTCGAGCACCTCTACGCCCCCGGGTCCGGTCCTCTGGCGATGATCGACGAGTGGCTCGGGCGGGCGCGACTGCAGCCCGCCTACCCAGGCCTCTGGCTGCGCGAGGATGTCTACGCAATCCACGGCAACTACGCCGACGCCCACCTAAAGCTGCCGCGGGCGGAGTGCGTCGCCGCCGCCCTGATGATGCGACTGCTGCAACCGCCCCCGCGGCGCGCCACCCCCGACGATTACGAGCGGATCCTGCGGCCCCTGTACGGCTTCGCTTACGGGATGGCACAGGTGCTGCCGACCACCCGCCGCCGCAACGGCCCCTTCGAGCGCTGGTGGGAGGTGCTCTCCGGCGAAGCCGACAAGATCAGCTGGCGCGCCCGCGCCGCCCGCGCCGGCTTCCCGCCGGCGATCCGCGGCCTCAACAAAGCCCTGCGTTCGGACTTCACCCCGGACGTCTCCCCCACCGCGATCTTCCGTAGTGGGGTCGATGGCACGATCGAGCTGGCGGCACGCCTTGGCATCGATGACGTCCACGTGATCACCGGCCACACCCACCGCGGCGGTCCGCTCCCCGAGGAACCGGAGTGGGCGCTTCCCCGCGGCGGCCGCCTCCACAACACCGGCAGCTGGGTCTTCGCCACCGCCTTTCACCACCCCGGCCGCCCGCCAAGCCCCTACTGGCCCGGGACCGTGACCTGGGTGGAGGACGACCAGCCACCCCACAGGGTGCAGCTGCTCCTAGATCGCCCCCATGCGGAGCTGCTGGAGCTGGTCAACCAAGCCAGTCGGCAATAACCCGGCCGATCTCCGGCGCCGCATCCTCCTGGAGAAAGTGCGAGGCGTTGGCGATCGGCTGCGGCGGCGGGAAGTTGAGCTCGCTGGAGACCCGCTCGCCGACCGAGAACGGCAGGATCGGGTCGGAGTCGGCCCAGAGGACCAGCGCCGGGCGCTCGTCCTCGCGCAGCGAATCGGCGACCCGTTTGCCCTCGGCAGCGCCGACCGCATCGGGGGTGGTCGGCAGGATCAGCGGGAAGGCGCGAACGCCGGCCTTTGAAGGGCCGTCTATATATGGAGCGTCGTAGGCGGCGACCACCTCCTCGCCCGGGTCCTCCTTGCAGCCGCCTTTGATCAGGAACCCGACCGGCACGTCCTCGTTGTCGCGGACGAAGTCGCGGAAGGCAAACCAAGCGTCGCTCATCTTCTGGCGGCCGGTGAAGGGGCCGGTCTCCATGATCACGATCCGCGAGATCCGGTCCGGATGCTCAACCGCCAGCCGCAACCCGATCGGCCCACCCCAGTCGTGGACGACGGCGGTCGCGTCGCGCAGATCCAGTTCCTCGAGCAGCGCCGCCATCAGCTCGACGTGGCGGTCGTAGGTGTACCAGCCAAGATCGGTGGGCTTGTCGGAGCGGCCGAAGCCGGCGTAGTCGGGGGCGATACAGCGGTAGCCGGCGTCACGCACCGGCGGGATCACCTTGCGCCAGAGGAACGACCAGGTGGGCTCCCCGTGGAAGAAGACGACCGGCTTCCCCTCCCCCTCATCGAGGTGCGCCAGCCGCAGGCCATCGAGCTCGCGGTAGCGGGACTCGAACGGATAGTCCGGCAGACCTTCGAGGCGCTCGTCCGGAGTGCGGACGGCATCGACTGGCATCGCCGCAGTCTATGCCGAAAAGGGATTGTTGACTTCAAATCCTGGAATTCAGATCAGGATTCCAGACTTTCCCGATCGACTTTGTGCTAGGCTGCCGCGCCACTGATTGAGCAGTAAGTTGCTCAAGAACGTAAGTTAGTCGAAAAAGGAAGGAACAACCTAGATGCGGAACGCTCGCACTACCCGGCGGCGCAGCGTGACGGTCGGCCTCTTCGCCGCCCTCACCCTGCTAGTCGCAATCGTCGCCGCCGGCTGCGGAGGCAGCGACAGCAGCGCCACCGGTTCTGACACCGGCTCCAGCTCCTCCGGAGGCGGGAAGCTCGACGTGGTCGGCTACTCCACCCCGGAATCCGTCTACGCCGAAGCTCTTGAGCCCGCCTTCGAGGAAACCTCGCAGGGCAGCGGTGTCAGCTTCAGCAACTCCTTCGGCGCCTCCGGCGATCAGAGCCGCGCGGTCGTCGCCGGGCAGCCCGCATCGATCGTTCACTTCTCCCAGGGCGGCGACATGGAACGCCTCGTCGAAGAAGGCGAAATCGTCGCCAAGAACTGGGAAGCCAACAAGTACAAGGGCATCGCCACCAACTCGGTCGTCGTCATCCTCACCCGCTCGGGCAACCCCGAGGGGATCAAGTCCTTCAAGGACATCGAGGACAAGGACGTCGACGTGATCACCCCGAACCCGTTCAGCTCCGGCTCGGCCCGCTGGAACATCATGGCCATCTACGGGGCGGCGCTGGAAGAAGGCGCCTCGCCGGACCAGGCCCTGACTGATGTCAAGACCGTGCTGGAAAAGACCGTCGCCCAGCCGGGCAGCGGCCGCGACGCATTCTCCGCCTTCGCCCAGGGCCAGGGCGACGTTCTACTCACCTACGAGAACGAAGCAATCAAGGCCGAAAAGGAAGGCGAAGACGTCGAATACGTGATCCCGCCCGCGACGCTGCAGATCGAAACCCCGATCGCGGTGACCAAGGACGCGCCGGAGCCGGCCGCGGAGGATTTCCTCAACTGGCTCTGGTCTGACGAAGGCCAGGAACTGTGGGCTGAAAACGGCTACCGCCCGGTCAATCCGAAGCTGGTCGACCCGAAGCAGTTCCCGACCCCGGATCAGCTGTTCAAGATCGCCAAATTCGGCGGCTGGGGCAAAGTCAACGACGAATTCTTCGACGATGAAAGCGGCTCGGTCGCTGAAATCGAGAAGGAACTCGGAGTCTCAACGAGCGGCTGATGGAGGCACACCCGGCAAACCTCCCCGCTCCGACCGCTTCCCGGGCAGGCCTCCGCCTGCCCGGGATCGGCACCGGCGTCGGCGGCGGCATGGTGATGCTCTACCTGAGCATCATCGTGCTGCTACCGCTGGCCGCCGTCGCCAGCGAAGCCTTTTCCCTCGGCCTCGGCCACTTCTGGGAACAGGTCACCTCGCCGCTGGCCAAGAAGTCGCTCGAGCTGACCGTGGTCTGCTCGTTGATCGTCGTCGTCCTCAACGGCATCTTCGGCACCATCCTCGCCTGGCTGCTGGTCCGTGACGAGTTCCCGGGCAAGAGCCTGATTAACGCGGTGATCGACCTGCCGTTCGCGCTGCCGACGATCGTCGCCAGCCTCGTGCTGCTGACGCTCTACGGCAATGACAGCCCGCTCGGGATCCACCTCGCCTCCACCCGGGCTGCCGTGGTCGTGGCGCTGATGTTCGTCACCCTGCCCTTCGTCGTCCGCGCCGTGCAGCCGCTGCTACTGGAGATGGACCGCGAGATGGAGGCTGCGGCGGCCTCCCTGGGAGCGAGCAACTTCACGATCTTCCGCCGCATCATCTTCCCCAACCTCCTCCCCGGCCTCGGCGCCGGCGTCGCGCTCGCCTTCGCCCGCGCGCTCGGCGAGTTCGGCTCGGTCCTCCTCTTCGCGGGTGGGCTGCCCGACACGACCGTGACCTCGGTCTTCATCCGTAACCAGGTCGAGTCGAACAACCTGGTCGGCGCTTCCGCTGTCTCGATGGTCCTGCTCGTCGCCTCGCTGCTGCTGCTCGGCTGCGTCTCGCTGATCCAGCGCTGGGCGGTCCGACACGACCGCAGCTCGAGTGAGTTCATCCCGACTCTCACCAAGGACGTCAGCGGCCACGGAGGAGGTGCCTGATGAGCGCCAATCCCGCCAGTCGCTGGGGCCTGCGGTTCCTCGGGCTCGGCTACCTGACGCTGCTGCTGCTGATCCCGCTGGTGATGATCTTCTACAAGACCTTCGAAGACGGGATCAGCCCGCCGCTCGACGCGGTCACCTCGCCCGACGGCCTCCACGCGCTGAAGCTGAGCCTGATCATGGTCGCGATCGCGGTGCCGCTGAACACGATCTTCGGGATCGGCTGCGCGCTGCTGCTGGTCCGCCACAAGTCGCGGCTGAACCCGGTGATCGACGCGGTGATCAACCTCCCGTTCGCGGTCTCGCCGGTGGTCATCGGCCTCTCGCTGTTCCTGCTCTACGGGGTCGGCGGCTGGTTCGCCTTCATCAGCGAAGAAGGCCTGAAGATCCTCTTCGCGGTCCCGGGCATGGTGCTCGCCAGCATCTTCGTCTCGCTGCCGTTCGTGGTCCGCGAGACGGTGCCGGTGCTGCAGGAGATCGGCACCGACCAGGAGCAGGCGGCCTCCACCCTTGGCGCCAACGGCTGGCAGACCTTCTGGAAAGTCACCCTGCCGTCGATCCGCTGGGGCGTCGCCTACGGGGTCGTGCTGACGACGGCCCGGGTGCTCGGCGAGTTCGGCGCGGTGACGATCGTCTCCGGCTCGATCAGCGGCCAGACCCAGACCCTGCCGCTGTTCGTCGAGAAGCAGTACCAGAACTTCAACCAAACCGGCGCTTACGGCGCCTCCCTGGTGCTGGCGCTCTTGGCGCTGGTCACCTTGTTCGGAATGAACCTGCTCAAACGAAAGGAGGACGCCTGATGGGAATCTCAGTCGAGGGAGCAAACAAGCGCTTCGGTGACTTTCAGGCGCTCGACGACGTATCGATCAATGTCCCGGATGGGTCCCTCACCGCCCTGCTCGGGCCCAGCGGCTCGGGCAAGTCGACCCTGCTGCGGGCGATTGCCGGGCTCGAGGAGCTCGACGCCGGCGAGGTGACGATCAACGGCGAGGACGCGACCAGCAAGCCGCCGCAGCGGCGCGGGGTCGGGTTCGTCTTCCAGCACTACGCCGCCTTCAAGCACATGACCGTGTACGACAACGTCGCCTTCGGTCTGAAGATCCGCAAGTGGAAGAAGCCGGAGACCTCGAAGCGGGTCCATGAGCTGCTGCAGCTGGTCCAGCTCGACGGCCTCGCCGGCCGCTTCCCCTCCCAGCTCTCCGGCGGCCAGCGGCAGCGGATGGCGCTGGCTCGGGCGCTGGCGGTCGAGCCACAGGTGCTGCTGCTCGACGAGCCGTTCGGCGCCCTCGACGCCAAGGTGCGCAAAGACCTGCGGACCTGGTTGCGCCATCTCCACGACGAGATGCACGTGACGACGATCTTCGTCACCCACGACCAGGAAGAGGCGATGGACGTCGCCGACCAGCTCGTGGTGATGAACGAGGGCCGGGTCGAGCAGACCGGCAGTGCCGACGAGCTCTACGAGCACCCCGCCAACGAGTTCGTGATGAGCTTCGTCGGCGAGGTCAACCGGCTCGGCGACGACTTCGTCCGCCCGCACGACATGGAGATCGTTCTCGACGCCGACGACCGCACCCAGGAGGGCCTGGTGCAGCGGATCGTCACCCTTGGCTTCGAGGTCCGGGTCGAGCTCGTGCTCTCCGACGGGACCGAGGTCTGGGCGCAGCTGACCCGCGCCGAACTGCAACGGCTCGAGCTGCGGGAGGGCCAAATCGCCTACCTGCGCTCGGTCCAGGCCAAAAGCTTCAACGGTTCGTCGCCGTCAGACCATGGGGCCTCGACTCCCCATGGCTCGAACGACGGCGGCGACGCAGAAGTACCTGCAGCCGTTTGAAGAGGCGACGGGGTGGGGCGTCTTCTTGCCGGGTGACGCCCCGCCCCAATTCGCCACGCATTCAAGATCGTGCAGATTTCCTGCGTCGCCATAACCGCTTCATCCATCGCGGCGTCAGTAGGTCTACTGACTGCCTGAAGGTCAGGGGGTGCTCCAGCGACATCATCGGACTTGCTCGCTTTGGCGCGGGTCCAGAAGTTTGTTTGACGGGATCACTCATAACCTGATCCTAGGATCCGATGACAGTAGCCATCATCCATAGGACTACCTCGAGGGTCAGCAGCCCGCTCGCGACTTGGAGCAGGAGCGCAAACTGACGCAGGCCTTCGTCGTTGTTCCGGTAGCTGCCGTACATGTGAATCGAGAGTTCACGATGCACCTCCTCTACCGGAGGGGCCTCCGCCGCCTCGATGTAGGTGTCAATCACTTCTCGGGGATTGACGACGCTCTCCCACTTCCGAGGCCAGAAGATGCCAAGGGAGGCAGCGGCAACACCCAGGAAGCACAACATCGCCAACCAGATAGGCGAACTCCATCCCCCGCCATCAAGGGCGCGGGGAGCGAGCAGGGAAGCAGTGACTGCTCCCGCGGAAAAGACAAGCCCCGCCCGATCTCGGAAGCTGTCGATCATCGCCTGCTGCTCCGAGAGAGCTCGCACTGCCTCGTCGTAAGCGAGCTTGTAGAGCAGGCCGTTGCTCACGACGGAACTAAGGGCGGAGCTGACCCGTCTCTCCCCCCATCCCTCTACTTTGTGCCGCTCTTTCCGTCCTGCTGCTATTCTTGAGTTAGATGATCAACAAATACGGAAAGGAGACAGGATGACCAGACGCGTTGAGCAGACGAGGTTCCGATCGCGGGGTCGGCTGACCGGGCTGGTCCGGGATGAGAGCCCGGCCGGGATCGGGCAGAACCGGACCACGCAGACCGACAACCGGGAGTCGGAGCTGAGGGGAGCCGACGAGGCGCTCTTCTACCGCGCCCGCCTGATCCTCGGGGACTCCCTCCCCCGCCCCCAGCGCTGAGCGTGGATGGCGAATGCGCCGAATGTGTGACGCCGGCGCCTGAAATCAAGCCGCCCCCGCGAACTGCATCAAATTCTACACCCAGCGGAAGTAGAAATTGATGCAGTTGCGGGGGCGGTGGCCTTAGCGGCTCGCTACTTGGAGCTGCCGTTGCCCTTGGTCGTGTCTTCGAGCTGGAGCGGTTCGTCGGGCTGGGGGTAGGCCTGGACGGCCAGGTTCCAGCCTTTCAGCGCGAAGGTCACGTTTTTCGCGCCCGCGTACTGGACCGCCACGGTGTGGCCGCCTTTGGTCAGCACCGCGGTCTGGACCACGGTGTGGATGACCGGGACCGGGGTCGGGCTCGACGCCGTTGACGGCGCGAAGTTGACTTTCCCGGTTGACTGGCCGTCGACCAGGATTTGGATCGGGCAGGCCTGATCGGGACCCGGTTTCGGCGCGGTGCAGGTTGCCTGGCCGGAGAACGAGAGCACGACCGAGCTGACTTCGGCCTTGGTTGCGAACGAGGTGAACGCGGTTGGGATGTACCCGGCCGAGGTCGAGGCCGCGTTGAATTCAGCGCTGCCGGCGGCGATCCCGACGACCGGCTGCTGCGGGGCGCCCGCCTTGGCCACGTAGAGGTTCGACGCGGCCTTTTTCTTCAGGTAGAGCTGGGACGCCTTCTTGTTGGAGACGAACGTCTTCGCTGCCTTCTGGCTGGTCAGGAACGACTGGGCGACCGAGGGCACCACCGTCACCGAGACGGCAACCGCCGCCGCCAGCACGACCACCGTCGCGGCTCGAGGGGTGGACAGTCTCTTCTTCAGCAATTGATCCTCCATGTCTGCGGCCCCCTGGCGGCTTGGTGCCCTCGGCGGCCTTTCTTTACTTAGAAGGTCAATAAACTACAGAACCTGCTACGGTTTCGCGATCAAGTTGGTCAACAAAGTCGTTTACCCGGCAGGAAAGGATTCAACCCCGCATGAGAATTAAGACCCTCGCCATAGCGGCGATCTCCCTCCTGGGGCTCGCCGCGCCGGCGTCGGCCGGTGCCGTGACCTACATCGGGTCCGGCTCCGTGGCCGCGCAGCCCGTGCTGCAGGCCCTCTTCGCGACCTACACGAAGAAGGTCAATCCGAAGGTCCACTTCGTCTACACCGCCAACGGAGGCAACGCCGGCGTCAAAGACGTGCAGAACGGGACCAGCCAGTTCGCCGGGCAGGCTCGTACCCCCCTCCCCAGCGACGCGGGGACGACCTACATCAAGATGTTCCTCGACGGGCTCTGCCTCGACGTCAACCCGAAGAACAGCATCAGCAACATCTCGGTCCAGCAGACCCATGACATCTACCGGGGGCTGCTGACTAACTGGAGTCAGGTCGGCGGTTCCAACCTGACCACGACGATCGACCCGGTCGGCCGCGACACCAACGGAGGGACCTACAACTTCTTCCTCCAAGCGGTGTTGAACAACGAACCGCCGGCGTCCAACGTCAACGCGCTGACCGCCGACGGCCTCGTCGTCAACGCGGTGAAACAGGACCCGAACGCGATCGGTTACGCCGGGCTTGCCTGGCAGAAGAAGGGCCTCAAGCCCCTCAAGGTCAACGGCATCCCCTGCGCTCCGAGCAAGATCAGCGTCGAGCCGCTCAAGTACCCGCTCTCGCGCTACCTCTTCCTCGTCCTCCCTGGCGACGGAAGCTCGAGCCCGAAAGGGTTGGTCAAGTTCATCGATTGGGCGCGGCGCAGCTCGCTCGCCGGTTCGGTGATCGCCCAGGCCGGCGGCGTCCCCGCGTTCAACAAGAAGTAACGGGAAGTCGTTGAACGAGGACCTGCCACAGGAGTACGGACCGAAGTGGTCTGACCAGCGCGTCGAGCGGATGCTCGGCGCGCTGGTCTGCGGGGTCGTAGCGCTGCTGCTGGCGCTGATCGTCACCGTCTTCGTCCACGCCTGGCCCTCGTTCGCCCATAACGGCCTCGCCTGGTTCAGCGGCAGCGGCGACGTCGAAGAGCAGCTGAACGCGATCTCGCTCTCCGCTCAGACGAGCGGCGACTACATCTACACCTTCCATGCCTGGCCGCTGATCTGGAGCACGATCCTGATCACCGGCGGCGCCGTCCTCATCGCCCTCGTCTCGGCGCTCTTCGTCTCCGTCTTCATCGTCGAGTTCGCGCCGGAGTGGATGAGCAACATCCTCCAGCCGGTTATTCGCTTCCTCGCCAGTGTCCCCTCGGTCATCTATGGCCTGCTCGGGGTGCTGGTGCTAGTCCCCTTCATCGGCAACCACCTGGTCACCGAGGGGCAGAAGGCCTCGGTCGCGGGCGTCATCTCCCTCACCGGCTACAGCCTGCTGGCAGCGATCCTCGTGCTTACGGTGATGATCGCGCCGCTGATGGTCTCGATCTTCAGCGACGGCCTGCGGGCGGTCAAACCGGGCTGGATCGAAGGCTCGCTCGGGCTGGGGATCAACCGCTGGCGGACGACCTGGAAGATTGGCGTCCGCAGCGCCCGGCCGGCGATCGTCGCCGGCACCGTGCTCGCCGTCGCCCGGGCGATCGGCGAGGCGGTGATGCTGGCGATGATCTCCGGCTCGGTCGCCTTCGCGCCGAACCCGGCCGACGGGCTGATCTTCATCTACGAGCCCTCGCGGCCACTCGGCCCGACGATCGTCAAGAACATCGACCAGCTCTCCTCTCCCCCCTTCAACGCGACCCTGTTCTCGATCGCCGCGGTCCTGCTCTTCTCGGCGGCGATGTTCTCCCTCGCCGGCTGGCTGGCGCGGCGGTCGATGCGGAAGTACCTGATGCCATGAGAGATGCTTCGGCCCAAGACCTGCCGCTGACGGTCCCCCCCGTCCCGCCGCCCGAGCAGCACGATCCTCCCGGGGCGCACCAGCGCAAAGGCGCGGTCGAGGGCTCCGCCACCTGGAGCCTCAGCGATCGCATCGGCCTGGCGATCTGTTGGGCGCTCGGCCTGCTCTTTTGCGCAATCGCGGTGGCGATCGTCGTCTACCTGCTGGTCCAGGGGATCAAGTTCCTGCGGCCCGAGATGCTGTGGACGCCAGCCGCAGCTGGCTTCAGCGAGACCGAAACCGGCGGCTTCTCCGACGCCCTCTTCGGCACCCTGATCGTCGCTGCGATGGGGATCGCGATCGCCCTTCCGATCGGCGTCGCGATCGCGGTCTGGCTGGTCGAGTACGGCCGCCCGACGGCGCTGGCGCGGGTCACCGAATCGACGATCGAGGCGATCGCCGGCATCCCCTCGATCGTCCTCGCCCTCTTCGGCACGGTGATCTTCTCCTCCACCGCACTCGGCTTCCTCAGCCGTAGTTCCGAAGGGGTCGTCTTCGGCCGCTCCTTCTTCGCTGCCGCGACGATGCTCTCGCTGGTGGCGCTGCCGCTGATCGTTGCCAGCGTCCGCGAGGGACTGAACTCGATCCCGCGCCACGTGCGCGAGGCGTCATATGCGGTCGGCAAGACGAAAGCGGCGACGACGCGGCGGATCCTGCTGCCGACCTGCCGTCCCCAGGTCGCCACCGGGGCGATGCTCGGCCTCGGCCGGATCATCGGCGACACCGCGATCATTGTCGTCCTCCTCGGCGCCACCCAGAACTTCGCCCCGGTCGAAGGCGTCGGCTTCCCGTTCAACTACCTGCGCGGCGCCGGCACCACCCTGACCAACTTCGTCTACGAGGCCTCCCCGACCGGGAACCTCAACCAGCCGCAGAAAGCCTACGCGGCGGCTTTCGTCCTGCTGCTGATGGTCCTGGCCCTGAACGCGGCCGTCGACATCGTCCATCGCCGCGCCAGAAAGGTGGGAACGTGGAGTCACTGACCCCCGGCACTTCCGAGTTCAGGGTCGCGATCAACCCCGAGGGCTCGCGCCAGCCGGCCAGCCCACCGCCGATCCGGCGGATTCCGCTCGAGGACCCGGCGCCGGCGACCGAGGTGCTGCCGCCGGTTGGAGGCGACGCCGATCTTCCCCAGCAGGGGAGTGGCTTCACCGCCGCCAAACGCTCGATCAAAGCGCCGCAGTTCTCGATCCGGCGGATGGAGATCGACAACGTCTCCGTCCACTATGGGGCCAAAGAAGCCGTGAAAAGTGTCTCCTTGCCGGTGCGCCAGGGCGAGGTGCTGTCGCTGATCGGCCCCTCGGGCTGCGGCAAGACGACGCTGCTGCGCTCGCTCAACCGGCTCACCGAGCTGACCTCGAGCGCCACCCTGACCGGCCGCATCCTGCTCGACGACGTCGACATCGCCGCAATCGAGCCGACCCTACTGCGGCGCCGGGTGACGATGGTCTTCCAGCAGCCGAACCCGTTTCCGATGAGCGTCTTCGACAACATCGCCTACGTGCTGCGCGAGCAGGGCTCGCGGCGGGCGCGCAAAAAGACGCTGGAGCCCGCCGTCCACAGCGCTCTCGACCGCGCCGGCCTCTTCGAGGAGGTCAAAGACAACCTCGACCACCCGGCGCTGAAGCTCTCCGGTGGCCAGCAGCAGCGACTCTGTATCGCCCGGGCCCTGGCGGCCGAGCCGGAGGTGCTCCTGCTCGACGAGCCCTGCTCGGCGCTCGACCCGAAATCGACGCAGGTGATCGAGGACCTGATCGTGCGGCTGCGCGACGACGTCGCTGTCGTCATCGTCACCCACAACCTGCAGCAGGCCTACCGGATCGCCGACCACGTTGCCTTCATGTACCTGGGGGACCTGGTCGAGTACAACAGCGCCACCGCCCTCTTCGGCTCGCCCCGCGAGCAACGGACCCGGGAGTACGTCAGCGGTGCCTTCGGCTAAGCGCACGCCCCAAATCGCGGTCCTGATCCTCTGCGGCGCCATTGGCGCCGGCAGCCTCGCCGGCTGCGAGACGACGCAGGAAAAGGCCGCCGCCCAGCAGGCCGAATCCAAGCGGATCCTCGAGGCGCGGGCGAAGCGCCAAGCACAGAAGAAGAAGCACAAGCACGGACATGGGCATGGGCATAACCAACAGAGCCAACAGAGCCAGAAGAAGGGGGAGGGATGAGCACGCAGCTGGAGGAAGCTCGTAGACCGCAGACGTTTGAGCCTTGCGAGGAGTGCGGAGCGCCGATGGATCCCCAGCAGCGCTACTGCGTCAACTGCGCGGCCCGGCGCGGCAACGGCGCCAACCCCTCTTCGCGCTACTTCGCGGCGATGAGCAAACGGACGCGCCGGCCGCTGGGTCCGCCGCCGGCGAAACAGGGTGTGACCAGCCGCGCCGCCGCGGTCGGCTTCTTCGCCCTGTTGCCGATTGCGGTGGCGATCGGTGTCGCGATCGGCAACAACGGCTCCGGCGGCAGCGACGAAGAGGCGCTGTTGAAGGCGCTGCAGGAACGGCAGGCGACGGCGGCAAGCACCACCGCCGGCTCGGCAACTGCCGCCACGGGGACGACGGCGGCGAAAGCGGCGAAGAAAAACGCCAAAGCCGATAAGTCCAACGCCAAACCGGAGGAAAAAGTCGTCGCCCACACCGCCAACGGCGACGTCCACGACGTCACCCACTTCCACGCTTCCCAAGACAAGGAAGCCGAAGACACCCAGCTGGTCGAAGAAAACCCCGAACAGACCGGCGAGAACTACATCAAGGCCCAGCAGAACCTGCCCGACGTGATCGTCGTCGGCGGTGAAGGCGGCGGCTCGGCGGCGGCACCCTCGGGGGTGGAACCGTGATCGAGAGCAAGGATTTGGTTGCTCAGCGCGACCGGCTGCTGGAGAAGTTCACGGTAATGCAGGCCGACCTGGGGGGCGCCTTCTACGAGATGGCGATCCGCGACCACGTCCGTCTCGACGTCCTCACCCGCAAGGCGGGTGAGCTGCAGCGGGTCGACGCCGAGCTGCTCGCGGTCGAACGCCAGCTCGAGCTCGAACGGACCGACGCCGCCGGCCATTGCCCCACCTGCAATGCCCCCTTCGGCCGCGCCGACCGCTTCTGCCCGCAGTGCGGCAGCTCCCTGGTGGTGAGCGCTGCGTGAGGGCCCTCGCCGGAGCACACCTGGGGAAGCTGATCGCCGCCGCGGGAGCGGTCACCGGCAAGAAATTCGGCCTCCTGATCGCCACCTCGCTAATCGCGACCAGCGGCATCGTCGCCTCGGCGCTGACCGGATCCGGCGGCATCGGCCCGGTCACCGCTGCTGCCGTGGCCGGGCTCTTCGACCAGCCGGCGGCGGAGACGATTGCCGCGCCTCCGGCAGCGGCGCCGGAAGAACCCTTCACCCCCCCTTCCTCCCCACAATCGACGCCGAGCGCGGGAGCGGCTTCCCCCGAGCCGCTTCCCGCATCGGCGCCATCCCCGGCGCCCGAAGCGCCGCCGCCCTCTGAACCGGAAACGCCGGCGCCGCCGGCTGAACCCGAACTGCCCGAAGCGGGCCCGGTCAAGCACGTCTTCTTGATCTCGCTGGCGAGCCCCGGCTACGAGGCCGCCTTCGGGACCAGCTCGCAGATGCCCTACCTCTCAGGGACGCTGCGCCCGCAGGGCGTACTGCTCACTAACTATTCCTTGCTCGATACCGCCTCGCTCGCCAACGGGTTCGCAACGATCAGCGGCCAGCCCCCTACGGAGGTGAGCAAGGCCGACTGCCCGGAGTACGAAAAGTGCCTGTTCCCGGTCGAAACCCTGACCCTTGCCGACCAGCTCGGCACCGCCCAGTTCAGCTGGCGCGCCTACGTCGAAGGCATGGTCGACGTGGCAGGCAAACCGGCGAACTGCGTGCACCCCGAACCCGACGCGACCGAAGCACCGGCGCCGGGCGCCTACTCGGCCGCCTCCAACCCGTTCGTCTACTTCCACTCGTTGCTGGATCTAGGCGACTGCGCCGCCAACGACGTACCCGGGGAACAGCTGCCGAAAGACCTGGCCAAGGCCGAGAAGACCGCCAACTTCAACTACCTCGCGCCCAGCCCGTGCAACGCCGGCTTCCGCGGCCAGTGTGCGGAAGGGACCGTGGACGGACCGGCTGCCGCCGACGCCTGGCTGGAAAAGACGACCAAAGAAGTCCTCGCCTCCCCCGCTTACAAGAAAGACGGGCTGCTGATTGTCAGCTTTGGAGCCCTCGACCCCGCCGCAGCCGAAGCCGTGGCGGCGGAAGGAGCCGACCCGCTGAAAGTCGGAGCGCTGCTGGCCTCCCCCCTGCTCACTCCGAACGGCACCGACGGCGCCGCTTACACCCCTTACTCGCTGCTGCGTTCGACCGACGAACTCTTCGGGCTGGCACCGCTTGGCGATGCCGAGGGCAAGAAGGTCCGCTCCTTCGCCTCAGCCTTCGTCGCCACCGAAACCGCAGCCGGAGACTGATATCTGACACGCTTTCGGGCGTGAGCCCTCAGGAGCAGACCGGCGAGCCGATCACGCAGGCGGGAATCGAAGAGCTGAAAGCCGAACTCGCGGAGCTGGAAGGCCCGGCCCGCCTGAAAATGGCGGAGCGGATCAAGGTCGCCCGCGAGGAGGGCGACCTCAAGGAGAACGCCGAGTACCACGTCGCCAAAGAGGACCAGGCCCACATGGAGACGCGGATCAAGCGGCTTCAGGAACGGCTGCGGAACGCGGTCGTCGTCGAGGTCTCCGAGCTCGACTCAGACGTCTTCTCGTTCGGCCGCACCGCCGAGGTGCTCGACGAATCCAAAGGCGAGACCAACGCCTGGACCCTGGTCGGCTCGACCGAGGCGAATCTGGCCGAAGGCCGCCTCTCGGCCGAGTCACCGATCGGGCGGGCGCTGATGGATGCCCGGGTCGGCTCGACCGTGAAGGTCGAGACGCCCAAAGGCGATCGCGCCTTCAAGGTCGTCAAGCTCGTCTCCTAGAAGCGTGAGAATGAGCGGATGCTGAGGCTCCGCTCCTCCGTCCACCACAGTCGCGCGGACGAGTTCGGCGCGCTGCTGCGCGATCTCGACGGGGTGCGCCGGGTCGTTCAGCAAGCCGACGAGGCTGCCGCCGAGGCCTTCGTCTTCGTTGCCGACGTTGACCCCGCCGCGGCCGATCGACTCGCCGAGGCGGTCGGCGAATTCGGGATCGAAGACGAGGACTACGTCCTCACCCGGATCGAGGTGGTCGCCCCGCAGCACCGCCACCACCTCGGCGAAGGCGGCGTCGACGGCTTCGCCTGGATCGAGGTCCTGGGTCAGGCCCGCGCCAACTCGCGGCTGCTGGCCCGCTATCTGGCGCTGATCAACGTCGCCGCGGTGGTCGCCGCCCTCGGCGTCATCACCAGCAGCTCGATCCTGATCGTCGGCGCGATGGCGGTCAGCCCCGACCTACTGCCGATCTGCGCCACCTGCGTCGCGATCGTCGCCCGCCGTTACGAACTGGCTGGGCGCGCCTTCACCACCCTCACGCTCGGCCTCGGCCTGGTTGTGGTGACGGCCGCCGTGCTCAGCTTCCTGCTCAGGATCACCGGCCTCCTCCCCGACGGGTTCGCGGTCGAGAACAGCAGCCTCACCAACCTTGCCCACACCGACTACTCGACGGTGCTAATCGCGCTTGCGGCCGGGGTAGCGGCGATGCTCTCCTTCGAGACCAAAGCCAGCGCCGCGGTCGGCGTCGCGATCTCGGTAACGACGATCCCGGCCTCCGCCTACCTTGGCGTCGCGCTCGGCGGCGGCGGCATCGAGCATGCCCTCGGCGCTGCAGTCGTCCTCGCGATCAACGTCTCGCTGCTGATCGTCTCCGGCACCCTGACGCTGCTGATCCAGCGTTGGCTGCCGAACCGCTCGGGAACGCCGATCTAGGCGCGGATTCGCTCGAGCAGGCGGTCGAGCAGCTCCGCTTGTGCCGGCAGGATCTTCTCCCGCGCCGCCTCAAGGGCAAACCACTCGGCTCGGTCGACCTCGGGGAACTCCTGCCGATTGCCGCTGCGCGGCGGCCACTCCATCTCGAAGCTGTTGCTAGCGAGGGAAGCGGGGTCGAAGTCGGCCTCCGCGGCCCAGGCTTCGACCACTTTCCCGGCTTTCTGGCGGATCGAGCCGAGTTCGATCAGCTGCTCTGGGTCGAGGACGGGGGCCTCCCCCAGCTCCTCTTCGAGCTCGCGGATCGCGCAGGCGCGCGACTCCTCCTCGTCCTCGATCTGACCCTTGGGGATCGACCAGGCGCCGGCGTCTTTGTTCGCCCAGAAGGGCCCGCCCGGATGGACGAGCAGGAACTCGACCTCGCCGCCGGTGCGGCGGAAGAGAGCGATGCCGGCGCTGCGTTTGGCGGCCATCGGCCCGAGTCATACCCGACTCGGGCCGATGGAAGACGCGCCGCCTGGTGCAGTCGCTTAACCGCCGAGTTTGAAGGCGACCAGTTTCGGCGTCTGACCTTCCACAGCCGGCAACCCGGCGCCGGTGACGAGCATGTCGTCGGTGACCATGACGCCGGCGTTGGTGCCCGACGGCAGCGCCGCCTGCCAGATTTCGCCGCCGCTGTTGGCGCTCAAGGCATGGATCGTGCCTTCGGCTGAGGTCGCGAAGACGACGTCGTTGGTGACGATCAGCGATCCGTAGGCCGGACCGGGGAACGTCGCCTCCCAGACGACCTTGCCGGTCCGCAGGTCGATCGCCTCGACTTCGCCTTCAATGGAGGGCGATTCTTCGGTCGATTCAGAGCCGTTGATCAAGGTCACCGGATGGTTGACGATCGGCACGTAGACGCGCTCGCCGTCGCTCGCCATCGCCGAGATCACGCCGCCCAGCGCGCCAGGGAAGACTTCACCCGGCTTGATCTTGTTGTATTCGCCACGCATCGCGTATTCGGGGTCCTTGTCGTGGCCGTTGTGGACGCCAACCCGGGTCCGCCAGACGACCTTGCCGGTCTTCACGTCGACGGCGACGACAAACCCGGACTTGCCGGAGCCGACCGCCACTTCCTTGCCTCCCGACTTGGTGATGATCGGCGAATTCTGGAAGTCCCAGTCGTAGATGTTGTGCGGGGTCTCCTGGTAGTACCAGTCGAGCTTGCCGGTCTTCGGGTCGAGTTTGACCAGCGAATCCGCGTAGCGGTTGTCACCGGGACGGCTCGACCCCCAGGGGTGGTTCGGCGTCCCCGGCAGCGGCGCCGGGTTGCCGGTGCCGGCGTAGATGTTGCCGGCTTTGTCGAACGAGGGCGGGTACCAGAGGCCGCCGCCGGAGTTGACATTCGGGTCGCCCCAGAGATCTTTCGGGACGGTGTCAAAGTGCCACAGTTTCTTCCCGGTCTTGCCGTCCATCGCCCAGAGCGTGCCAACCGCGCCGGCTTCGTATTCGGCACTGGTGTTCTCCGGCACGGTTGAGACGTAGACCTTGCCGTCGTTGACGCCCGGGGCCATGTCGACCGGGCCGCCGAGCTGGGTCAGCCAGAGTTCCTTGCCGGTCTTCTGATCAAGCGCGAAGGCACCGGAGTTGGTCGCGCCATAGACGCGGCCTTCGGCGACCGCGAGGCCGTTGGGGCCGTGGCTCGGGGATTCGAATTTGGTGCTCCAGAGAACGTCGCCGCTTTCCAGGTCGACGGCTGAGACGTTCGATTCCAGGTCCTGGGAGTAGACAACACCGTTGACGATGATCGGCGTCGACGCGTAGCTGCCGTAGATGCCCTGCCCTTCAACCGGGATCGACCAGGCTTCTTTCAGCTGGCTGACGTTGCCGCTGTTGATCTGGCTTTTCGCTTCTCGGTTACTGGCCAGATCGATATTGGGAGGACCGTCACCGGTGAAGTTGTGGTCTCCCGACGATGACGAGGAGGAGGACGAGGAGCCGCAGCCTGCGACCACCAGCGCTCCGATTACGAGCGCCAGCAAAAGCAGCGGCAACCCCTTCAACTTGGACAGCATCGACATCCAACTCCTCTCCCTAATCGAGTAATAAGGATTTGTCTTCTATCGTTTCAGAAACCCCTGCAAAAGCGGGATCCAGTTCGTTCAGAAGTGGTTGCAAGACCCGATTGGCGAGGAGGCCGAGGCTGCCGAGGTTGGCGAAGCCGGGGCCCTGCCGGAGGCCGCCGAGGCCGGGCATGTGCAGGCGGGGCCGCACCCCTTCCAGTTCGAGGCCGCGGCCGATCGGCACCTCGGTCTGGGGCGGCGCGTCCCAGAGCGGGCCGCACTGTTCTTCGACCTGGTCGCGGACGGCGTCGGGGAAGAGGCCGCGCAGTTGGCGCAGGAGGTCAAAACCGGTGCAGTTGATGACGAAGTCGTAGGCCTGCGCGCAGAGACCGTCAGAGGGGCTCTCGAATTCGAGCAGCGCCGCCTCACCGCCCTCGGCAAGGGAGACGTGGAGGGCGCGGCCGCAGAGGAAGCTGAGGTGGTCGTCGTCGGCGATCCGCTCCAGCACGCTGGAATCGAAGACGCCGCGGTCGCAATGCTTGACGAAGTCGCGCCGGGTTTCGATGTCGAGGTGTTCCCAGTCGACGTTGTCGGGGTCGGCGAAGACCCGGTTCTCGAGGAAGCTCTCGCCACGGCTCAGCGGCAGGGTCGGCGTGTAGACGGTGAGCCGGGCCTGCGGGCGCAGGTCGCGGAGAAAGACGAGGGCGCTGAGGGCGCTCTCCCCTCCCCCGATGATCGCGATCTCCACGGCCTCGTCCTCCGGCACCCGGGCGAACTCCTCGCGGCGGCTGTCGCAGTGGAAGACGCGGGACTCGACCTCGGGATCGTGCGGGAAATGGCGGTGGACGCCGGGGCCGGTGAGGATCAGCGAGCGGCCGGCGTGGCGCTCGGGGTCCTCGGGCCTGCCGCGCTCGGCGACCTCTACTTCCCAGTGGTCGTGACCGTCGGCCAGCGAGACCTCGGTCACCCGGCCGTCGTAGAGGCTGACCCCCTCGGTCGCCCGTGCCAGCACCCAGCCCAGGTACTCGCCGTAGTCGCGGTGCATCACCGAAGGCGACCCTGAGTTGACCCAGGCTGCGTATTCGTGCCGTTCCATCGCGAAGCGCTGCCAGGTGAACGGCAAGAGCGCCGCGTCGATTTCATCGCCGCGCTCGCCGAACTGGCGCGAGCTTTGGTACGGGAAGCCGACGTCCTTGATCGGCGGGATCGCCAGCGGCTCCTCACCGGAGGTCATCCCGTTGCGCCCGAGCCAGGAGGCGGCGGGCTCGGTTTTCTCGATCACCGTCATCGAGATCTCGGCCAGCCCCAGCGTGTTGATCGTGTGCACCTTGGCGGCGAGCGCGGCGGCCTTGGCCCCGGCACCGACGATCAGAATGTCGCTTTCCGCCATGCCTCCCCCTCAGACGGGCGCCAGGGTCTTGCCCCCGGCTGCCTCGGTTTCTCTCGGTTCGGCGATCACCAGACCACTCTGGTCTGGGGCGAAGGCGATCGCGCTTTTGCGGGCCCGCTCGGCGTCGGCCTCGACCGTGCGCAGTTCGGTCGTCTCGAGGACGAGCCGCAGCACCCGCTTCATCTCCATTTCCGCGTAGCTGGCGGCGAGGCAGCGCCGCGTACCGCCGCCGAAGGGGATCCAGGTGTAGGTGCCGGGCTGCTTGCCAACGAAACGCTCGGGCAGAAAGCGGCGCGACTGCTCATACCAGCGCTCGTCGCGGTGGATCAGGTGGATGCAGGGAGCGACCACGGTCCCTGCCGGCAACGCGTACCCACCGAGGGTCATCGGCTCCAGCAGCGTGCGGACGACCACCGGGACCGGCGGGCGCAGCCGCAGCGTCTCCTTGACGGTCGCGTCGAGGTAGCTGCCGTCGCCGTGGAGGACGTTGTCGCGAAGCAGCTCCAGTTTGTCGGGGTTGCGGAGCAGCCGCTCGAAGGTCCAGGCGAGGGTGCTCGAGGTCGGGCCGTCGGAGAGCAGCGTCACCAGTTCGTCGCGCAGGTCCTGATCGGAGAGCGGCGAGCCGTCCTCGTATTCGGCTCGCACCAGCATCGAAACGACCCCGAGGTCGCCACCATCAGGGTGGGCCTTGCGCCGCCGCACCTCCTCCATCACCGCCTCCTCGACCGCCCCCATCGCCTCGCGGTAGCCCTTGCTGCGGATCACCCAGCCGGGACCGAAAGCGGCGAGCATCGCCAGGTTGCGCGGTTCGTTCATCCAGGTGGTGAGACCGCGGAGGCGCTCACGCAGCGGCTGCAGTCGCGGGCTCTTCGAGTCGGGCCCGAAGACTGCCCGCATCACCACGTCGAGGGTGATGTCCTGCATCCGCGGCCAGAGGGCAAACGGCTCCCCGGCCGGCCAGCGCGAGATCTCCTCTCGTGCCACCTGGGCCATCATCTCGGCGTCTGCCTGCACCGCCTGCCCGTGGAAGGAGGGCAGCATCAGTTTGCGCCGGGTCAGGTGTACGGGTTCTTCCAGCAGCATCACCGAGCGCGGCCCCAGCAGCGGCCCGAGCAGCGGGTTGGCGGTGGCGACACCGACCGCGCGGCCGGCGGTAAAGACCTTTTTGACGTCGTCGGGATCGGCGAGCAGGACCCAGTCGCCGTAGTGGCGGATCCGCAGCGTGAAGGTGTCGCCGTAGTGGCGGTGGCACTTCTCCAGCCAGGGCAGGGGGCGCTGCGTCCAGCCGATCGCCTGCAGGGCGCGGGGCATCCGGGGCCCGGGCGGCAGCGCGCTCACGCGGCGTCCTTCTGCGCGGCGAGCTCGTCCATCAGCTCGTCCTCAAGCCGACAGGTGGTGGCGATCAGCAGCTCGAACAGCTCGGAGGTGAACTCTGGCGGCAACCCGACCTCGGCGCCGCGGGCGAGGTAGCGCTCGCGCACCAGCTTCACCCGGTCGGGCTGCATCATCGGGATCTCGTGCTCGCTCTTGTAAACGGCGACGTCGCGGCAGATGTCGAGCCGCTCGCCGAGCAGCTTCGCGATCGCCTCGTCGATCTCGTCGAGGCGGCGGCGGAAAGGCTCGAGGCCGTCGGTGGCGGTGCTGTTGCTGGAATCCGCGCTCACCGGTCCTCCTCCCCCAGCAGCCCGGTTGCGAAGGCGTGGCTGCAGTCGGCGAGCTCCTCGAGCGCGTAGCCGCCCTCCTGGATCACGCAGATCGGCAGCCCCGAGCGAGACAGCAGGCGCCCGATCTCGGAGAAGATCTCCGGCCGGAAGCCCCAGCCCCCGTGGGGGTCGCCGGCGACGGTGTCGTAGCCAAGCGAGACGACCAGGGCCCGGGCGATCTCGGAGAGGTCGTGGATCGAGTGGCCGACCTCCTGCAGGTACTGGTCTTCGGCCGGGCTCTCGCGGAAGGAGACGGCGCGTTCGCCGGCCAGCCGCGGCAGCCGCGTCCCCGGCGGCAGGTTCGTCACCGGCGCCGCGTGCAGCGAGTGCAGGGCGACGAAGGGGCCCATGCGCTCGACCAGGGCCGAAGTCCCGTTCGGGTAGTGGAGGTCGAGGTCGATTATCCCGACCGGCTTGAGGCCGCCGTCGGACAGGCGACGGGCCGCCGCGGCGGCGTTGTTGAGGTAGCAATAGCCGGCGTGGAAAGCGGGCCCGGCGTGGTGGCCGGGCGGGCGGCAGACTGCGTAGGTGAAGCGCGCCCCCTCCAGCAGCCGCTCGGCGGCGGTGATCGCGGTGCGGATGCCCTCGCGGGCGGCGGCAACGAGGCTGGCGTTGACCGGGATGTCGGGCTCGAGGCCGGGCGGGGCGAAGTCGGGCATCACCACCGGCTCCTCGGAGCGAACTTCCGCCAGCGCCTGCAGGTAGGTCGCCTCGTGCAGCTCGGCCAGCGTCCGCTCGACCTCCTCGTCGGGAGCATCGGCGGCGACCGGGCGCACCCGCGAGTGGCGAACCAGGCCAGCCCGCAGCTCGACCAGACGCCGGTTGCCGTCCTGGCCGGGGATGCGACGATCGCCTTCCCGCACCCAGAAGGCGTCGTCGTCGCGGCCCTGCCGCTGCTCGACCATCAGCAGCTCGGGGCTCATTCGAGCAGCCTCCGCATCCGCGGCCCGAGGTGCTCGAACCCGTTGCGCTTGTAGAAGGACTCGGTCGAAGCGATCGCCGCGAAGGTCTCCCGCGGCAGGCCGACCTCAAGCCGGCTGACGCCGCGGGCTCGCGCCTGGGACGCGATCGCCTCGACCAGTTCCGCCCCAACGCCGCGACTGCGCCAGTCCTCATCGACCCAGAGGTCCTGGACCGTCGCGAAGACGCCGGGAACGTGTATCGCTCGCTGCCAGCTCGCGGTGAGGACGCCGACGATCTTCCCGTCGACCTCCGCGATCAGCGCCGACCCGCCCTGCGGATCGTCGAGCAAAGCCTGTACCTCAACCTCCATCTCGGCCCGCGAGGGCATGCGGCCACCGAGCTCGGCGAGGAGTCCTTCGACCGCAGTCGCGACCCCCTCGACGTCTCCGGCGTTCGCCTCGCGGACGGTCGCCTGCGTCGCCTGCCGCTCGGTCACGCGGCCTCCGCCTGGCGGGCGGCGGGCTCGAGCTCGACGCTCCAGGCCTCGGAGCCTTCGCTGCCAGTGACGGTGCGGGCGATCGCCGCCATCGGCGCCCGCGCCTTCAGCAGGATCTCGTCGAACTCGTCCTCCGGGTCGGACTGCATGACGATCGCGCCGCCGGCACCGATCGTCGTCCGGCCGGGCCGCATCACGATCGTGCGGATGACGATGTTGAGGTCGGTTGAGCCGTCGGCGCCGAAGTAGCCGATCGAGCCCGAGTAGACGCCGCGCGCCTCCTCCTCGAGGTCATCGATGATCTCCATCGTCCGCTCCTTCGGGGCGCCGGTCATCGAGCCGCCGGGGAAGGTGGCGCGGACGCAGTCGACGGCGCTGCGGCCGTCCTCCAAGCGCCCGACGATCGTCGAGACCATCTGGTGGACGGTCGCGTAGGGCTCGACCACCATCAGGTCGGGGACGGCGACGCTGTCGACGTCGCAGACGACGCCGAGGTCGTTGCGGAGCAGGTCGACGATCATCAGGTGCTCGGCGTAGGTCTTTTCGTCGCCTTCGAGCTCTTCGCGGACGGCGCGGTCGGCGTCGGGGTCCTCGACCCGGGAGACGGTCCCCTTGATCGGCCGCGCCATTACCTGGCGCTGGCGGTCGACGGAGAGGAAGCGCTCCGGCGAGGAGCTGACGACGGCGTAATCGCCACAGCGCAGGAAGGCGGAAAACGGCGAGGCGTTACTGCGGCGCAGCTGCCGGTAGAGGTCGAACGGCTCGGGGCTGGCGTCGGTCGAGAACTGGTCGGTGAGGCAGACCTCGTAGGACTCACCGGCCAGCAGTTCGGCCTGAGATTTAGCGATATCTGAGAGGTAGCGCTCGCGGCCCCGGCCCGACTGGAAGCGCACATGGCCACCGGGTTCGCTCGGCGGGGCCAGAGGCCGCTCGGCGGGCGGCTTAGCAATTGCCTCCTCAATTAGGTCGCGCGTCGACTCCAGCCACAGCTCCGCCTCGGGGTCCTCGCCGCGGCAGAGGGCAAAGACGTAGGTGATGTCCTTGGTGTGGTCGACGGCGACGACCCGGTTGGCGAGCATCATCGCCGCGTCGGGCATGTCGGAGCTGTGGACGTTGGTCGAGCCGCAGTCTGCCTTCAGCTCGTAGCCGAGATAGCCAACGTAGCCGCCGATGAGGCCCCGGTCGACGCCCTCAGGGGGATCGACGGCGATCCGCTTCAGCTCGCGGTCGAGGTAATCGAAGATCGACTTGTGCTCGATCGTCTCGACCCCGGCGCGGTTGACGGCGACCTCGCCGCGATCGACGTCGTAGCTGACAAAGCAGCGGTCGGCCCCGGCCGTCGTGCCCATGTAGGAGCACTGGGCGAGCCAGGTCGGAGCGTCGGCGCTGTCGAGCCAGAAGGACGGATCGCTGTCGGCGAAGAGCCGTTCGTAGACGTACTCGGTCGGCGCCTGCCCCTGGATCGTCCGCATCCGCAGCTCCAGCTCGCCGCTCTCGGCCGACTGCGGCGCCGGGGCGCGCTTGGCGCTGCGCGGGGCGATCGTCGCCCGGCCGGCGGGGCGCTCGGCCTCGCGCCGGTGCTGCGCCGCCAGCTCGAAGAAGTTCTGGGCGATCTTCAGCCCGTACTCGGTCGAGATCGACTCGGGGTGGAACTGGACACCCCAGATCGGCCGTTTCGTGTGCTCAACGCCCATCACGACGCCGTCATCTGACCAGGCGACGATGCTGCCTTCCGGGCCGGGCGGGCTGGTGATCGCCAGCGAGTGGTAGCGGACGACCGAGAAGCCCTGCGGCACGTCCTTGAACAGGCCCTTGCCTTCGTGCATCACCCGGCTGAGGCGGCCGTGCATCGCCATCGGCGCCCGGTTGACCGTCCCCTCGAGCAGGTTGCCGATCCCCTGGTGGCCGAGGCAGATCCCGAAGACCGGGACTTCGCTCTTGCGGAGGATGTCGCTGCAGACGCCGAAGTCGTGCCAGCGACTCGGGTGGCCCGGGCCCGGCGAGAGCACGATCGCGTCGAAGTCCATCCTTGTGAGGACGCGCCAGGAGACCGCGTCGTTGTTGACCACCATCGGCTCCTCACCCGAGGCCGCCGCCAGCAGGTGGAAGACGTTGTAGGTGTAGGAATCGTGGTTGTCGACCAGCAGCGTTTTCACATCAAGCTCCCTCTAGTCCCAGGCCCCGCAGGCCCTCCTCGAGCACCGGCTGCACGACCGCCTCGACCTCCGGTGCGCGCTCGTCTTCCCTGTACCAGCGCGCGAAATGGGAGAGGTACTTGGAGAGCGGAGCGACGTCGAACTCGTCGACGGCGCTGCGCAGGTGCACCCGGTAGTGCTCCGACTGGACAACGGCGAAGCGGTAGTCCGGGTCCGCCGCCGGAAGCTCGCCGCCGATCTCCGCCGAGGCGTGGTGGGCCTGCGCGCGCGCCAGGTCCCAGCCAAGGCTCCCTTTGCCTTCGATCAGAAGCTTCTCCTTGCCGAACTTGACCTGCTTGGTCGTCGGCTGCAGGAGGAAGTAGCCGAGCGCGACCTGGGCGGGCACCGCCTCGGGGTGCGGGTGGCGCGCCATCTCGGCCGCCAGCTCGGGATTCTGCGCCAGCTCGTCCTCCAGCCACTCGACCAGCTCGTCGATCAGCAGCGCCCCTTTCTTCGAGGAGCTGATCGATTCGTTCTCACGAGCGACCATGCCGTGGAAGATGTCGTAGGTCGGCGGGCCTCCCCCGCGGGCCGAGCCGTTGCCGTTGCCGTTCTGCAGGCCCATCTCGTCGATCAGCTTGCGGCGGCAGGTGACGTGGGCGACCCACTCGTTGCCGCAGACCTGCATCGAGATCACGTCGTCGAGTTCGTCGGCGGCGGCCCAGTAGGCGAGCGCCCGCATGTGCTGGGTCGGGAGGCCGTCGGAGCGGACCAGCGGCATCTCTTCCAGCTCCTCGCGTTCGGTCTCGTACATGACCATGTCGTCGCCCCAGCGCTTGGTCAGAGTGCCCTCGGCGAGGCCCTTGTTCATGAACTCGGCGACCTCGGGCAGGTAGTCCGACTCGTAGATCACCTTGTCGAAGGCGATGCCGAGGCGGGCGAGGGTCTTGCGCTGGCCGGAGACCACCCAGGAGCGGGTCCGCGACCACAGTTCCAGCGCCTTCTGGTCGCCGTCGAGGACCCGCATCATCATCTCGTCGGCTTTGTCGTTGTAGTTGGTCGACTCGCGGGCGACCGAGTCCTCGGCGCCGTCGTCGCCCTGGCCGCCGTTGCGGCTGGCGGTGACGTAGTCGGCGTAACAGAAGCCGACGAAGTGATCGCTCTTCTCGTTGGCGTCAGGGCCGGCATCCTCGCCGGCGCGGGTGGCGACGCCGGCCATCGCCTCTCCCATGCTGCGGCCGACGTCGCAGATCAAGCTGCGGTTGTCGACCTGGGCCCCGGCCTGCTTCAGCGCCCCGGCGATCGCGTTGCCGACCGCGAGGTTGCGGAGGTGGCCGATGTGCAGCGCCTTGGTGGTGTTGGCGCCCCAGAAGTAGACGGCGTAGCGGTTGCCGGCGGCCATGTCGGAAAAGGCGCCGTTGCTAAAGGAGCCAGAGCGGATCTCCTCCCCCTGCGCTTCGATCCACTCGTCAGCGAGCCTGATCGTCGGCTGCTTTGCCTCGCGGTCGAGGGTGGCGACCCAGGGCTCGGCCTCGAGCCGGTCGAGAGCCGCCTTCGCCTCCTCGTCCTCCCGCCAGTCGGCGCCCTTCGGCAGCCGCGGGATCAGCATTAGGTCGAACTCCGGCTCCGGCCGGTACGGCGCCCGCGCCGCCCAGAGAGCCTTGCCGCCCTCGCCGGTGGCGACCCTGTCGAAAGTGTTGAAGATGTTCTCGCCCATAGCTAGTGATTTCCGAACGTGCCTTGCCTTCGAGTTGTTCGAAATGCACCCGCCGGGGCTCGAACCCGGATCTTTGGCTTACAACGCCAACCCTTTAACCGATTAAGGCACGGGTGCTAGCTATGTCGTTCCCTGCCCTTGAGCACAATCCCTGAATGCTCAAGTGCTGCGGCAGCATAAACACGATCCCTGCGCAAAGTCAAATCTTTTGACTAAAGCGCTGGAAATCACCGGGAACTGAAGCGTCAGGTCCCTCGTGGAGGTGCGAGCGTGGTGCCGTAGGGAGGGGTGGGGGTCCCTCTCGAGACCTGGGTTGCCGGCCTCTAAGTGGCCGTCTCTCGCTGACTGGTCTGTGCCAGCAACAGGACGCCGGCCCCGAGAGGGACCCCCACCCCTCAATTCCGGAGGAGGATGACCGGACCCCTCCCCCACCAGCTACGCGCGGCCGGCCTCTAGGAGGCGGCTGAGGAAGCGGCGGGTCTCGTCTTGTTGGGGAGACTCGAGCACTTGGGAGGGTGAGCCCTGCTCGAGGATGCGGCCCTCGTGGAGGAAGGCAACCTGGTCGGCTACCTCGCGGGCGAAGGACATCTCGTGGGTGGCGATCACCATCGTCATCCCCTCCCCCTTGAGGTCGCGGACCGCGGCGAGGACCTCGCCGACCAGCTCGGGATCCAGGGCGCTGGTGACCTCGTCGAGGAGGAGGGCTCGGGGGCGGCCGGCGAAGGCGCGGGCGATCGCGATCCGCTGCTGCTGGCCGCCGGAGAGGTTGTCGGGGCGGTCGTCCTCGCGACCGGCGAGGCCGAAGCGGGCGAGCAGGGCGCGGCCGCGCTCTTCCGCCTCCGCCTTGGAGGAGCCATGAGCCCGCCTCTCCCCCAGCACCACGTTCTCCAGCGCGGTCATGTGCGGGAAGAGGTTGTAGGCCTGGAAGACGAGGCCGAGGCGGCGGCGGACGCCGACCGGGTCGACGGCAGGGTCGGTAATCGTCTCGCCGTCGAGGAAGACGTCGCCGTCGTCGATCTCCTCCAGTAGATCGATGCAGCGCAAGAGCGTCGACTTGCCCGAGCCCGAGGCGCCGATCAGGGCCACGGCTTCGTGTTCGCGCACGGTGAGGTCGATACCGCGCAGGACCTCGCGCTCGCCGAAGGCCTTGGTCACTTCCCGAAGCTCTAGGACTGGGCCGCCCGGCTCGATCACCGCACCGCCCCCTCCGGCCCGCCGAGGCGGTCGACGATTCTCGCGGTCGGGATCGTCACCGCCAGGTAGAGCAGCGCCGCCGCGACCAGCGGGGTGAAGTTGAACAGCTGCGCCTCGATGATCTGGGCTTCGCGAAACGCCTCCAGCGGGCCAAGGATCGAGATTAGGGCGACGTCCTTCTGCAGGGCGACGAAGTCGTTCAGCAGCGGCGGCGCCACCCGCCGCACCGCCTGCGGCAGGATCACGTGGCGCAGCGCCTGGGTCTCGGTCAATCCGACCGCAAGCGCCGCGTCCCGCTGCCCGCGATGGACCGAGTTGATGCCGGCCCGGTAGACCTCGGCGACGTAGGCGCTGTAGGAGAGGGCGAGGGCGATCCCACCGAGCACGATCGGGTCGCTCGGCACCCCCTGCAACCGCAGCGCCGGTACCCCGAAACCGATCAGGAAGACGAGCAGGATCGTCGGGATCCCGCGGAAGACGTCGACATAGATGACCGAGAGCAGCCGCAGCGGGAACATCGCCGGCGAGCGGGCGATCCGCACCAGTGCGACGGCCAGGCCGACGACGAGGATCGCCAGCTCGGCGATGACGAAAATCTTCACGTCGAGCCAGAAGGCCTTGGCGACGTCGGGGAAGGAGTCCTTGAAGACGTCCCAGTTGAAGAAGGTTTCCCGCACCTCGGGCCAGCCGGGGCTGGTCAGGATCAGCGCCGCCAGCCCGCCGAGGACGACGAGGCTGGAGAGCGCCGCAATCGCCTGGCCGCGGCGGTGACGGCGGCGCTTCGCCGCCTCTCGTTCGAGGCGACGGTCACTCGGCATTAGTGCAATTCAGGGGCCCCAGCAGCTTGGCTCATCCAGCGCTGGGTGATCTTTTCGAGCTCGCCCGAGCTTTCGAGCGCTTCGATCGCTGCGGAGACGCAGCCGGTCAGTTGCGAGTCTTTTTCAAGCAGCGCCCCCCAGGCTTCGCCGCTGCCGGCGCCGAACTGACCGACCACGGCAGCTTCGGGCACCTGCACGGCGGTCAGGTATAGGGCGGTCGGCAGGTCGACGACGATCGCTTCGATCTGCCCGTTTTTCAGCGCCTGGACGACGTCGTTGGAGGTGTTGAAGACTTCCGGGCGGCTGCTCGGTTCGATCTCGGTTTCAGCTTCTTCGAGGCTGCTGGTCCCGATCTGCACGCCGATCTTCGCGTCCTGCAGGTCGGCCAGCGATTTCGCTTGCGCCGCGTCGGAGTCCTTCAGCGCCACCACCGCCTGGTTGGCCTTGTAATAGGGCGCCGAGAAGTCGACCGCTTTTTCGCGCGGCGGCGTGATCGAGATCTGGTTGACGTCGAAGTCGAAGTCCTTCGGCCCCGGCGCAAAGGAGGCGTTGAACGACTCCACCGTCCAGTCGACCTTGGCCGGCGGGTAGCCGAGCTGCTTGGCGATCGCGTAAGCGACCGCGCTCTCGAAGCCTTCGCCGTTGGTCGGGTCGTTGTCTTCGAAGTAAGGCGGGTAGGCCGGCTTGTCGGTGGCGACGGTCAGCACACCGTCCTTCTCGGTCGTCAGCTGCCCCTTCTTACAGTTCGCGCCGGCGCTGGCACTCGTGCTCGAGCTCGAATCATTCGAGCTGCCGCAGCCGACCACGCAGAGCGCGGCGAGCAGAAGGAGCGTCAGTGAAAGTCTCTTCATCGGGGTGGCGACGGAACCGGAAGGATGCGAAACCCTACCGTCTTCGCCGCCGAGCGCCCACCCTCTTTATCGGTGGCGACAACCGTGGCCCGGTAGCGCCCCGGCGGCAGCGGCTTGCCCTTGAGCTTGCCGTTCCATTTCAGCTTGTTTGCGCCTGCCTTCGCGGCCTGCGGGCGACTGCCGAGCTTCTTGAAGCGCTTGCCCTTCTTCCGTTCGATCTTGAAGCGGACCGTCGCCGCCTCGGAGACGCGGTAGCGGAAGGTGGTTCCGAGCTTGATCGCGCCCGGCTTAACCCCCCGCACCTTCGGTGCGAAATTGGCCGGGACGACCCGGATCCTGCCAAGCACCGGTGGCTTATTCGCCTTGTTCGTCTTTTTTGCTTTTTTCGTTGCTTTCGACGTTTTCGTGACCGGCGCGGCAATCGTCACGGAGCCGACCGTGCGCGCGGCTCCACCGCCCGGGCAAGCGGTGCTCTGGCCGGTGTAGATCTGGCGCACCGAGCAGCCCTGAGAGTCGGTCACGACCAGGGTGACCTGGTAGGTGCCGGGATTCGCATAGGTGTGCGAAGGCTTCTGCCCGCCGTCGGCAAGTGAGGTTCCATCGCCGAAGTCCCAGTCGTACCTGACGGCCCGCTGAGACGCGCTCGCATCGAAGTTAGAAGGCGCTCCCGCGGCCCCCACCACGGCGCCAAAGCTCGCTACCGGCGTCGGCTGCGGCTTGAAGACGAGGCGCTCGGGCTCGCCGGTGTCCCAGGAGACGAATGAGGGAAGAACCGTAGGCGTACCATCGGCGGCGATGGAGGCGACGCCGATCCCGTTTTCCGAGCCGCCGCCTTCGTAAATGACGAGGTAGCGGCCATCGGGCGAGACGCCAACCGATTCCGGGCGCCCTTCAACCGGCGTTTCACCAGCAAAGCTCGGAGTCCCGTTTTCGGCGATCGCGACGGTGACGATCGAGTCGTGGTTGTAATCCACCAGGTAGACGTGTCGTCCATCGGGCGCTACGTCAAAGAGCTTCGGCGAGAAGCTTGGGATCACCAGGTTCGGGCCGGTTTCCTGCAGCTGGCCGTCGGGCTGGATCGCGAAGCTGGCCAGCCCGCTGAAGGTCTGGAGGAAGAGGAAGCGCCCATCGGGCGAGGTCGCCAGAAACAGAGCGGGCGGCGAGGGCGTGGCACCAAGCGGGGTCAGCGATCCATCGGAGCCAATCGCGAAGCGCTGGATCTGCCCCAACTGGGCGGCGAAAAGGTACTTCCCGTCGGGGGTAATCGCCACGTCCCCGAACTCTTCACTGCCGCCGGCGTTTGGCGACAGCTTCGTCAGCGACCCGCCCGCGCCGATCGCGATGCGGAGGATCCCTTCGGCGGGCGACCCGCCGAATTCACGCGTCCCGGCGAAAGCGAACCTGCCGTCGGGGGTGATTGCCTCGCCGGTGGTGGAGGCAGCGGCGATGAGGTTGGTGAAGCCAAAGATGCCGCTGGGCGGCACCGAGTAGCCCTGAACGCCACCGGTGAAAAGGAAGGCGGTGACGGCGGCGGACCCGTCGGGGGTGAAGGCAAGCCCCAGGAGACCGCCGGTGCTTTCACCCGCGGGGAAGGGCGAGTCGGGAATCGGCGCCAGCGAGCCATCGGCCCCGAGGTCGAAGCCGCCGATCACCTCCGGGTTGCTGCCGCCGTAGTCCGGCGTATAGAAACGCGCCGCACCCGCGCCGGCACACAGCGAGAAGAAGACGACCGCAAGGGCCGCAAGCATCAGGACGAGACGCCGCATGCGGGCACCCTACCCCAGGCGACGGCGAGGAATAAGGACCGACACCCTCGGCCGAAGATGCCGGTCCGATTCCTCATTGAGGGGGATCGGCGGGTACACAAAAATACTTTACGAAAGACTGAGTACTAGAGTTCGACTCAGCCACCCCAATGCAGGGGTCCTACTGCCCTCCGGCTGCCTGCCCTGGCCGGGGGGCAGTCCTTTGTTGGAGCTCGAGATCCTCGGCGAGGGCGGCTAGCTCCGACAGCGACACCCGCAAGCCCTTGGCGACCCTCCGCACGTTGCCCCAAGTGGGATTTACCCGTCCCGACTCCATGTGCGAGATCCAGGTCGGGTGGATGCCGACTGTCAGACCCAGCGCTTCCTGGCTAAGACGGGCCTCGCGACGGAGCTGCCGAATGGCCTTTGCGAGGCCGATCTGAGGGTCGTCGGTGCGCGGCATCTAACACGAACGTATGTTCGCATACCCGAACGCCGGTGTAAAGGGGATTTCTGCTGCTTTATTCGCCCGCTTCGGCGCGGGCGGCTTCTAGCTCCCGTTCGACCGTCCCGGTCTGATTGGGGATCGCGAGCCGCTGTTCGAGAACCGGGATCGCCTCTTCGGGACGACCGCTCTGGCGCAGGGCGCTGCCGAGGTTGAAGAGCGCGTAGGCGTAGCTAAGGTCTTCGCTGCCTTCCGTATAGGAAGCGACCGCTTCTTCAAGCACCGGCACCGCGGCTTCGTATTCGCCCGCCTGCATCATCGCGTAGCCCTGTTCGTTGAGGGCGGCACCGGATTCGGAGCTGCCTTCGGCGGCGGGCGGCGGTTCGGTTTCGGCGGGTTCGCTCGGTTCGGGTTCTTCGCTGACTTCGGTTGATTTGGCAGCAGCGGCTTCGTCCGCTTCGGCCGCGGCGCCGGCTCCCGCCACCTGCTTCGCGGGCTTCGCCTTCGCCTTCTTCGCCTTCGCCGCGGTGGGCTTGCCGCGCCCTTGCTTCCCGCCGCCATCGCCACCGCCGAGAAGGACGATCCCGCCGACCACCAGTGCTGCGACGACGCCGAGGATCGCGGCGACCGCGCCCCAGCGGCTGCCGTGGGATCCCGGCTTCGCGTAGGTCGGCGTCGGTTCGCGGGGTGGCGGCGCGACCGGCTCGGCGATCGCCTCGCGTCGTTCCCGCTCGAACGTTGGCTCGTGCTCCTCCGTCGGCTCCCCGATCGACTCCGCCCGCTCCAGTCGCACCAGCGCCTGGCGCGCCGAGGCCGGACGGGCCCCAGGCTCCTTACTGGTCATCCACTCGATCAGCCCATGCAGCGCGCGCGAGCACTGGCCTTCGCAGGAGCGCAGGACGACGCCGGCGGAATAGAGGTCGGAGCGCTCGGTCGCCGGTTGCCCCTCCATCACCTCCGGCGCGGCGTAGCGCTCGGTCCCGAGGATCAGCCCGGTGCTAGTCAGCGCGGTCGCGTCGGCCGGCAGCGCGATCCCGAAGTCGATCAGCTTCGCCGTCCGGTCCGGTTCGACGATGATGTTGGCGGGCTTGATGTCGCGGTGGAGGATCCCGACCGAATGGATGTGGACGAGCGCCTCCAGGAGTTCCCGCGCCAGCCGGTCGCAGTCGACCCCCTCCCCCCGCTCCAGCAGCGCCGCCAGGTCCTCACCCGGGACGAATTGCATCACTAGGTAAGGGCGCTCGCCCTCGTCGGAATAGTCATAGACGCCGACCAGGTTGGGATGGGAGAGCGAAGCCGCCGTCTGCGCCTCGCGGCGGAAGCGGGCGACGAAGCCGGGGTCGCTGGCGATCGTGTCGGAGAGCACCTTCACCGCCACCGGCCGATCGAGCACCTCATCGTGCCCGAGCCAGACCGCGGCCATGCCGCCGCGCCCGAGCGTGCGCTCGAGCCGGTAGCGGTCCTTCAGCAACTCCCCGGTGGCGATCGTCCCGCCCACATTGTTCCTCTACCCACTTGGACGCTTGAAATCCACCAGAGGAGATCTCTGGGGACGCTCTCGTTCAGAAAGGCTCGTCAGCGTCGATCCGTCGCGGGCGATCCGAGACGCTGAGTTCGTCGACTTCCGCCGGCGAAAACCGGCACTGGCCGGCGACGAACCAAAACGCTCCACCAACCCTTCCATCGAGCTTGTAGCGCCCATTAGGCGCATAGGCAACCCAACCCTCCCCCACACTCGCCAGCGTCATCTTCAGTGCTCCGTTCTTCAAACTCCAAATCCGTATCGCCCCATCGTCCCCGAGGCTTGCCAACACCTCTTCCGCAGGCGAGCAGGCGAGGCTCCTGACACCAACCCCTTCCTGATCGAGAAGCTTGAGCTTCTTGCCGGCCCCGCCATCCCAGATGCGGATGTTCCCGTCGAAGGTCCCGGTGACCAGGGTGTCCCCGGTTGGGGAGAACGCGACACTTGACGCGGCACTGCGGCGCCCTCCAACCTGCCGTTTATCCAGGCTCTGGGTGCCCCAGAGATAAGTCGTCCCGTCTTTTCCGGTTGCCGCCAGCTCGCGGCCGTCGGCCGAGAAGGCGAGATCGCTCACCCACATCTGATTCGAGAGCAGGGTCACCCGCTGGTCGGTGAGGTCGACGAGGTAGACCTTTGAGTGGTGGTCCAGCGTCGCCAGAAACCGCCCTTCAGGCGAGGTGATTAGCTTCTTGACCTGGTCGCTGACTTCGAATTGCGCTGCGACTTCGGTCCCCCGGTCGACGTTCCACATCCGCAGTTTTCCGCCGGCGCTCGCGATCAGCCGACTGGAACCGACAAAGGCAAGGCTGTGGATCGGCCCCTGCAATCCATACAGGGTCTCTTCGTTCGAGCCACTCTGGGGATTCCAGAGATTGATGGCGCCATCCTCACCACCGGTGGCGAGGATCTGCCCGTTCTGCGAGAAGGCGATGCTCTTGATTCGTCCTCGGTGTCCTGAGATGCGGCGGATCACCATGCCTCCGCCGGCGTCCCACAGGCAGACGTTGCCGTGCTCATCGATGTTCGCGATCAACTGGCCATCGGGCGAGAACCGCAGCTCGGCGCCGACGGGACGTCTGCGCCCACCCATCTGCCGGATTGGGGTTCCGCCGGCGGGCTCCGTCAGGCGGAGCGTGCCCTCCCGCGTAGCGTCTACGAGCGTTTCCCCGTCGGGCGAGAAAGCAAGGGTCGGCTGCTCCCCCGCATGCCCCTCGATCACGTGCAGGAGCGCTCCCGTCTCGGTGTCCCAAAGGTGAACCCTGAGATCGTCGCTGCTGCTGGCGAGCAACCGACCATCCGGGGAGAAGCAAACCTGACGCACTCTCTCGCGATGGCCGACCAGAGTCGACAGCGCCCGACGATTCCGCCAGTCCCAGAGCCGCACCTCGTGATCACTGCCGCCAGTCGCCAGCACGTCTCCGTGAGGAGCGAAGCTCATGTGCCACGTGCCGCTGCGGTGACCGGCCAACGATCCCAGGGCCGCCCCGCTCCACGGGTCCCAGAGTCGCACCGCGTCGTCGCTGCCACCGCTCGCGAGCACCCTTCCTCCGGGGGCGAAGGCCACGCCTCGCGCCCATCCCCGGTGCGCATCCAACGCCCACCGCTCCTCACGGGAGCTCATCTCCCAGATCCGCACGACGCCATCCGATCCCGCTCCGGCGAGGAGTGCTCCATCGGGAGAGAGCGCTAATCCACGCAGCGGGCTGCCGCTGACGATGGTCCCCTTCTCCTTACCGGTAACCGGGTCCCAGATCCGTACAGTGGCATCGCCCCCGGCCGTCAGCAGGAGGTTCCCGTGAGAAGAGAAGGCGATCGCACTGACGCTTGAACCGTGGGCCTCGAAATTGCGGATCTGGCTGCCGCTGCGGGGGTCCCAGAGGCAGACGGTTCCCGCCTCGTGCCCGGTCGCGAGGACGTCATCGAAGGGATGGAAGGCGGTCGCCGTAACCGTCCCCTCCATCGCTTCCAGCGCCGGTGACAGCACCGAGCCGGGGAGCGCGGCCCCGAAGACGTCGGCCACCTTCGCGAGGTCGTTCGGGAGGCCCTTGGCGCCGATCAGCTTGGCACGTCGGAGACTTGCGCCCTTTAGGTCTGCCCCCTCCAGATCAGCCCCCAGGAGTCGGGCGCCGCGCATGTCTGCTCCTTGCAGGGAAGCACCCGCGAGGGTCGCCCGGCTGAGGTCGGCGCGGGCGAGGATCGCCTCCTTGAGGTTGGCGCCGCGCAGGTTGGCTCCATCCATCAGGGCCTCGGTCAGGTCCACCTTCTCCAGCGTCGCGTTCTCGAGCTCTCGGCCGACCAGGCTGCGGCCTCCCAGCAACCCCCCCGCCAGCTCGGCCCCGGCGCTGCCAACTCCGAGACGGTCGAGCACACGAATGGCGTTCGACTGAACCGTCGAGGACTCCTGGGCACCGACGGCAGCGCGCGCCCAGTCGAGAGCCGCCTGACGTCCGGCCAAATCGCAGAAGAACGCCGTCATCAGGTCGGTCATCTCCCGCTGCCCGAGGGCCTCGGGAGTAGTGCCGGCGATGACGCGATCGGCGGCCTGGTTCGCCACGAACCACTCCATCACTGAGCCGTGAACGAAATGGAACGCGCCCTCGTCATCTCTCGCCAGCAAGGTCCGCGATCCCACGAGGTGGGCCATGGTGTCCGGGTCGCTTGGCACCGGATCCTCCGGTTCAGTACTGAGACTTGCGGCGGCGGCGGATACCCGCTCGGTGAGCTCGCTGACGTGAACCGCGCCGTCGATCTTGCCCCAAAGACACAGAGCCAGCTCCGTGATCGCGTCCCAGCGTTGCTCGGCGCTCAGCGGCAATGCCGTCCCGCGAACCTGTGCCTTATCCCACTCGTATTGGAGCCACTGATCGATCAGGAGGCGATAGAGCTGTGCTGGGGTGATCGTGCCCCCGCGCGCCCGCGCCTCCCGCAACTCCTTCTCCGGAATCTGAGCGATGAAATCGAGCATCCGCGGGTTCTGCGACAGGCCCAGCAGGTCCTTGATCTCGTCAAGCAGGTCGAAGCGCGCCAGCGCCTTCTCCCGGTCGCCAAACCGCTGCTCGAGGAACTTGAGGATCTGGTCGTCGTCAAACGGCTGCACCCAGCAGAGCGAGAGCCCCGGAAGCAACTCGGCTCGCTCCAGCAGTGCTGAGCGCACCTGCTGATCCGATTCGAAGTGCTGGGTGCGGCTGGTCAGGATCACCTTCGCGTCGCCGCCCGCGGCTTGGAGCAGAGCGTCGAAATGCTCCGTCGCGCGTTTATAGGTCACCCGCATCGCCAGCTCGTCAAAGCCGTCCACTAGGAGCGCGATACGCCCCTTCTCCAGCATGTAGGGGAAAGCCTTAAGGTCGATGAAGCGCTCATTCGCGGTGGCGAGATGCTGGGCCACGAGTTGCTTGACCGTCCTCGCCTTCTCGAGTGATCGCAGCTCGACCAGCATTGGCACGAGGTGCGGCACCTCCGTCGGCATGCGCCGTGCCAGCTCACGCAGCATGAACGTCTTGCCGGTGCCGAAGTCACCGAGCACGAGCACGAAGCGAGCGCGCGGTTCGGCCACCCACTCCATCAGCTGATCGACCGCGTCGTCAACTTTCTTGCGCTCCCGTTCCCCCACCTCGTAGACCAGGTGCTGTGGTACATACAGGGCCGCGGGGTAAACGGGGTCCGACTCGAGGCGCCCTCTCTGGCGCTCGAGGTAGCCGCGGAAGTCGATGATCCCCTGGTACTCGACGAAGGAGTTCAACTGGACGTTCAGCTCGGCGGCCTTCTTGACGACCGGCGGCGCCGGTCGGTCGCCGCCATAGACGATCGTGCAGCGGAGGTGGGGGTCGAGCGCCCGGTAGCCATCGAAGACCTTCCGACAGAAGCCTTCGACCCGCTCCCGATCGACGTCGCCCTCAACCAGTCCGAGGGGAAAAATCTGTGCGATGCCCCCATCGCCCACCCGGGCCCGAAGGTAGGGATAACGGAGATCTCCGAGCATCGGCTCGATCACGACTTTGGCGTTGCCGTGCCGAAGCTCGCACACCTCCATTACCCGGGTTGCAAATTCATTGCTGACTTCGATTCTGGTGCTTTCAGTTGCCGCAAGCGGCTCGTGGAAGGAATCCTCGTCAGTGTCGAACGCCTTGCCCGTGTCGGCGAAGGAGATCTGGTGCCTGTCTTTCCCGCTGCCACCGTCGGCGGAGATGGTGGTGTCCGCGACCCAGCGTTTCGCCCCGGGGTCGTAGCGGCGAACCCAGCGGTCGATGCCGCCGGCGTGAAGACGGATCAACTGGTACTGGTTCGGGACCTCCGCCGGGCGCGCGTCCGCTTCGAGGGCAGCGCTCCCGGTCGAGAGGACCGGCAGGGGCCACCTGCCGAGCCAGCTCAGCTTGCCGTCATGGGTGTGGCCGTGGAGCAGCAAGTTCAGGTGAGGCGCGAGGACGTTCTCGAGGTCGTCGACGTCACGAAGGTTCTCGTCGTCCACAACGGCGCCCCTGGAAGTGTTGTGATGGACGACGCCGAGGCGGAACCAACCCTTTCTCGCGTACGCCTCGAGGCGTTCGGAAAACCAGTGAAGTTGCCGCTCACCCACCCACCCGTAGCGATCGTCGGGGAGGTGGCTCTCGCGCATGGTGGAGTTGAGGCCGGCCACCACAAGCTGGAGCTCCTCCACCTCCCACAGGGTCCAAGGCTCCTCGATGGTGAAGCCGACGTCGCCTTCCTCCGCGTAGAACTCTTTGAACTTGCGGAGATAGTGCTCCCACTTCCTGGCAAAGGGCGGAACCGGCTCCTGTTCGTTGGCCTCGCACTCACTGAAGTACGCTTCGCACAGCTTGCGGTTAAGGTCATGGTTGCCCGGCACCACGGCCACCCTTTGACGCGGAAGTTCGAGCCCTTCCACCAGGCATTCGAGGAACTCGAAAGCGTCCTTGAACTCCTTCCGCATCCCCCACTCCGCCAGATCCCCGGAGACGACGACGAAGTCGGGCTTAAGGCCCTCACCGTCCCGCAAGCGCTGAAGATCGTCCTCCAACCGCCGCAAGAGGCTGTCGAACTCGGCATCCGGATCGCCTGCCGCCAGGTTGCCGAACCGATGGTTGTGCCCGAACTGGAGATCCGAGAGGTGTAGGAGGGTGATCGATCTCGGGGAGCCCAAGGTTTCCTTTCACGAGCCCCTGACACGGGAGCCCCGCCAAAGTTCGGGCGCCAGGCTATACGAAGTTCAACTACGGAATGGCGGGCGCCCCATGAAAGCGCGCCCGCCGATCCGCTACCCGCACTTCGGTCTCAAAAGACCATCGCGAGATCGGTGTTGACTGAAGCGCCCTTCGCCAGTTCCGTTTTCTGCCCGGAGATGAAATGCCCGGCGTTGTCGTAGCCAAGGGTGATCTCAGTGGTCGCGCCACCGAAGACGACTTCGGTTTTCGGCGAGGTGACCTTGGTCACAACCGTGTTGCTGAACACCTGGGACTGCAGCCACACGAACAAGGTCGTGAAGGGGGTCATCGATACCTCGCTGCCCTGCAGAACTGGCGCAGCTGAGATCGCGTTCCCTTCGACGAGTTCACCGTTCACCGTGGCCGACTGATAGAGCCCGAAGGTGAGGGCCGGCTTGTCGTATTCGTTGATGGAGGAGAAGGTGCCCTTTTCGCCGCCGCCCGCCGGTGCCCCGAAGGTCCCGGACTGCAGGAACGGGTAGATCTTCCCATCCAGTGCCGGGTATGGGGTCTGCGACATCTGGGTCAGCACCGCACCGTTTTCGATCCTCCTGGTCGATGCGTAGATGCCGTAGTTCTCTTCCCACTGCACCTCGTTCTTTTCCAGCGGGCGAAACACCTGCCACGCGACATTGCTGGGCCCGCCTTGAGTCGGCTTGGCGATGACAACGTTCGAACCCGTGAGGCTGAAAAGGTCCACTTGTTCCTTGGTCAGGTTGATGTTGAGTGCATATGCAGGCACTTTTCGTCCTTTCTTCTTGTGTGTTTGTCTTCTTTGTCGTCCACCCCGTGGACGGCAAGCGCGAGGTTGAGCCGGGCGCGGTAGAGCCGCGACCGCACGGTCCCAACCGGAATTTCCAGCACTCGCGCGGCGGCCTCGTAGGAGCGGTCGTCAAATACGCAGAGGACCACCACCTGCCGCTGCGCTTCGGGTAGCGCATCGAGGCTGCAAAGCAGCGTTTGCGTGGCCTGGCGCCGGGCGTACTCCTCGCCGGCGTCCTCAGCGGAGCGGCGATGAAAGGCTGTTAGGCGCAGGGCAGTTGCCCGCTGACGCTGCTCTTCGCGCCGCTGGTTATGCAGGACGTTGCGAGCAACTCCGTACAGCCACGGCCGCAACGGGCCGGAGCCCAAGTCGATCTCCCCCTGGCGCTTGCAAGCCTGCAGGAACACCTCCCCTAGCGCCTCATCTGCCCGTACCGGGCTCCCGGTCAACCGCAGACAGAACTGGTAGAGCTCCTGGGCGTGCCGGCGAAAAGCTGTGGCGATCCTCTCCTTGCCCTCCTCCACTCCCCCGGTTCCGTGCGATGCCTCCATCGCCACGTATCTGTCAGGAGGACTCCTAAAGTTCCCTACTAAAACTAGAGTTTTCTTAAGTAATGATGCGCTCTCCGCCTAGGCCTGCTCCTAGAGGTGGAGCTCGGGCAACGACAGCGGCGGGTCGGCGATGAGCCTGACGGTGGGTTACTTGCCGGCGCGCAAGGCGCGCCAGATCATCCCCAGGCGGGTCCCCACCTTGGGACCGAGGACGAGGGCGAAGAGGGTGAGGGCCAGCCAGGGACGGAGGTGGGGGCCGATGCGGCGGATGCGGCCGTCGGGGGCGAGCTCGAAGACCATCGCGTCGGTGACCCGGACGCCGAGGAGGCGGGCTTCGCCGACGGCGACGCGGTCTTTGCCGTCGCCGAGGGTCTGGGTCCAGCGCAGGCCCTTGAGGCTGCCGTAGACGGCGGTAAGGAGGTGCCGGACGTCTGCTTCGCCGCGAAAGACCATGCGGCCGGAGATCGGGGAAACGAGCTCGACGTCTGGCGCGAGCGCCTCCATCATCGCCTCGATGTCGTTGCGCTCGGACGCGTCGATGTAACGCGCGATGGCGTCGTCCATTGACCTAGCCTATGCGGCGAGCATGACTCTCCGAACTTTTCCTGCCTATAGCGAGGAAAAGTTCGGAGTCGCTAAGAGCTCTCGCCCCACGCGGTCGCGACCACAGACCGCGGGCCGCCGTGGTCGCGGTGCTCGCAGAGGTAGATGCCCTGCCAGGTCCCCAGCGCCAGCCGCCCATCGCGAATCGGCAAGGTCAGTGAGGGGCCGAGCAGCGCCGCCTTGATGTGAGCGGGCATGTCGTCATCACCCTCGAGGGTATGGGTCCAGTAGGGGGCGCCTTCGGGCACGGCCTGGTCGAACCAGCTCTCGAAGTCCCGGCGCACCTCGGGCGAGGCGTTCTCGTTCAGGGCCAGCGAAGCGGAGGTGTGCTGGATCAGCAGGTGGAGGAGGCCGACCTTGATCTCCCCCAGCTCCGGCAGCGCCTCGCGGACTTCATCGCCGACTAGGTGGAAGCCGCGCGAGCGCGCCGGGAGCTTGACCGTCCGCTGAAGCCACACGGCTCCAGCCTAGGCGGAACCGTCCTCTTCCATCTCGACGAAGGCCTTGAACCGGTGCAGGTCGCCGCGCACCGCGCGCTTGGTGAAGCGCATGCCGCGGCCGGCTTTCTCCAGCAGCGAGTCCGGCTTCACGTCCATGGTGACCTCGATCCGGGTCAGCCGCGGGGCCAGCTTGTGAAAGGTGACGACACCGCTGTGAGCGAGGCCCTCGTCGGTGTGCCACTCGATCCGCTCGTCGCGCCGCTTCTCGTCGATTTCGGCCTCGAACTGCTTGGTCACGCCCCAGACCTTGGTCGACATCGAGACGGTCGAGTCGTCGATTTCCTGGGCGCTATCGACCCGGTGCATGAATTTCGGCCATTCCTCGAAATTCGTCCACTGTTTGTAGGCGGCGCTGATCGGGACCGCGACGTCAACCGACTGCTGGATTGGCATCCGCCGGCCGCTGCCGTGCGCCTCCCTCGCCTCCTCATCGGAGTCGGAGCCATCGTCATTTCCCCCGAATAGGTCTTTAAGCCCGGCGAGTTTCTTCGCGCCGCCGAGTTTTTCGTCGGCGACCTCGCCGGCAACTTTCTTCGCGCCCTCGGTGGCTTTGCCTTTCGCCTTCTTCCCGGCGTCTTTCACCGCCTCTTTTGGCGAGCCGTTTCCTCCGGCGAGTTTTGCGATCCCCTCCGCGGCGAACGGCAGCGCCATCAGCGCAGCCCCAGCCGCAGCCATCTTCTTCGGGTCTTTGAGCTGGGCGGGCGCTTTGCCTTTCTTCCGCGCCAGCTGCACGGCGGTGCTGGTGATGTCGCTCACGTCGGGCATCCGATCCCTCCTTTGCGTTCCAGTAGTCCCACTTGCTCCGGTTCCCGGGCAGCAGAAAGGCAAACATCCCTAACCGGCGTCAGGGAGACGGAATTGGACTCGTGTTGAAAGCACCGAAGGTGTTGCCGAGGAAGCGACTGTTGCTGATCCCGGCGGCGAAGGCGTCTTCGGCGGATTCCGAGGTCTCGAGCGGCCAGTCCATCTCGTTGCTGATCGTCTCGAACCAGATCAGAGCGTCGACCTTCGGGTAGCGCAGCGCCAACGCTTCGAACATTTCTTCGATCCAGGCCGCCTTCGAGCCGGCGGTCTCGCTGGAGGCAACCTCGCCGATCACCATCGGCTTCGTCGGCGCGATCGTCCCAGTCACCTTGGCGTAGGCCTTTTCGTAGAGGCTGTCGAAGGTCCGCCAGCCGAAGCGTTCGCCCCAGTTGTAGCCGTCGAGGCAGGTCCAGTCGACGTAGGCGTCGCCCGGATAGAGGGACGCGTAGAGGTTGAGTTTGTTGACGTACGGGCACCAGACCCAGGTCGCGTTGGTCGCCCCTTCGGCGGTGAAGAGGTCGTGCACGTGGCGCCAGGCGGTGATGAATTCCCCGGGCTGGTTTCCGTTCACGCCTTCGCCCCAGGCAAACCAGTCGCCGTTCATCTCCCAGTCGAAGCGGAGGAAGAACGGGTGGCCCCATTCGGCGGCCTGTTTGGCCCAGGCGCGGATGTAGTTGTCGTGTTTGCCGGCGATGATTTCGGCGAGACTGAATTCGGGCTGGTTCGGGGTGCCGGGGATCATCTCCGAACCCCAGCTGAAGAACGGGATCGCGCCGTGGGCGCGGACGTCGTTGAACGGGGTGAAGGGGAAGGTGTAGTAGGTGCAGGGCGAGTGCGAGCAGTCGGCCCAGGGTGAGCTGAACTCGAGCAGGGACACCGGCTTGCCGACCATCTGCTCGAACTCGGTGACCGCATCCATGTCCCAGGGCGCGGGGGTGCCAGTCAGCTGCGACCCGATCCAGGCGCCCCAGTAGGCGTTGCCCGGCGGCACCGGCGGCGGTTCTTCTTCGCCCGGAGGTTCTTCTTCCCCTGGAGGTTCTTCTTCGCCCGGAGGTTCTTTGTCCGGCCCTTCATTAGGCGGCGGTTCTTCGGTCGGTGGCGCTGGTTCGCTGTCGAGGACAGCCGGCCGGGGCGCGACGGTCGGTGAGGTTTCCGGGCTCGGCTTCGGCGCCGGAACGGCTGCGGCCGGTCGCACCTGGACCTGGCGGATCGGCGAGCTACCGAGGACGCGGCCTCCTCGCACGAGGGTCGCACGCAGCCGCAGTGCCGATGCCGCGCCTTGTGAGACGGCGAACGAGATGCGGAACTTGCCGTTGTGGACGGTTCCTGCCCCCAGCTGCCGCCAGCCGCCGCCCTGCCGGGCGCGCAGAAGGACCCGGCCCCGCTGCGCCGGCATGACTCTGCCCTTCGCGGTCGCCGGGATCGCCTGGGTGATTTCGGCCGGGACCGAGAGCGTCAACCGCGGCGCCGGTGCGGCGAGGGCCTGCGGTGCCGTCGCGGCAACTCCCACGCTCAAAAGCGCGCAGACAAATGCTCCGACCAAGGCTAGTCTGAACCGAGAAGTGTCGCCTGCGCCAGCCATCTATCTCTATATATCCCTACCCGTTAACCGGCGAGAGAGCCATAACGCTCGCCGGCCGGCATCCGCGCTGCCGGGTGGAGTCGCACCGCGTCGAGCCAGAAGCGGCTGCCGAACCGCAGCTGCAGGAGAGCCGAACGCAGCAGCGCCTCCCGCGCCGGGTCCCAGCCGAACCCGAAGAGGCGACGAATCTCCGGCGGCAGCAGGCCAACCGAGATCAGCCTGATCGTCTCGGTCAGCGGGATCGCGGCGGTGCGCAGCACGCCCGTGAACGGCGGCTCGAGGATCATCCGCTCCGCCTGCTCGCGGCGCTCGTCGGAGATCCAGAGGCTGCCGTCGCCGAGCCTACCGGCGACGTACTGCCGCAGCCCCTCGTAAGTCGCCGGCATCGACTCCGGCGGCAGCCCGAGCAGCTCGCCGACCTGGCGGTATTCGCTCCAGTAGCGCTCCCGCTTCTCCTCGCCAAGCGAGCCGAAGATTCGCTCGTAGTACACGACGGCGGAGTCGGCCAGGGTCGCCAGCACCCAAAGCCCAAGCTCCGGATCGGCGGCGGCGTAAGCGGTCCCCTTGGGGACCGGGCCGTAGTCCGCCGGAGTCTTACCCCGCACCCGCTGGTGCATCGCTTGGACGATCCGCCCCGTCTCCTCCGCTTCCTCGCGACTGCCGAAGTAGATCCGCGACATTCGCTCGTCGGTCCGCTGCAACCGCTTCTGGGGGTCGTCAAAGATGATCGAGTGGCGCTGGAAGCCGACCACCGCCAGCGCGTCGCAGGCCTGCATCAGCAGCGCCCGCACCCCGGAGAAGAGGACCAGCCGCTCGCGGTGCAGCCGCCGCAGCATCGAGTCGGCCGGGAAAAAGCCATCAACTTCCTCAGCTCGATGGGTCTGCCCCGGCGCCATCCCGGGAACTAGCGAGAGCATGTCGGTGGGACGAAACACCTTTCCAAGGTAGCTGTACGGGCCGACTGGCTCTTCGGGTCAGGAGCGTCGGCCGAGCAGCAGGTAGGTGGTCATCACGCCCTTACCCTTGACCTCAATCGCCCCTCGCTGGCGCAGCTCGTAGCGCTTGCGCAACCGCTCGCAGGTGCGCTCGGTGACCTGGATCTCGCCGGGCAGGCCGTGGGACTCCATCCGGCTCGCCGTGTTGACGGTGTCGCCCCAGAGGTCGTAGGAGAACTTGGCACGGCCGATCACCCCGGCGACCACCGGGCCGCTGTCGATGCCGATCCGAACCTCCAGCGGCACCCCGCTCTCCGCCGTGCAGCGCTCGACCTCCACCCCCATCGCCAGCGCCATCTCGGCGATCGCCTCCGCGTGGTCGGAGCGCGGCTGCGGGATCCCGCCGGCGACCATGTAGGCGTCCCCGATCGTCTTGATCTTCTCCAGCCCGTGGGTCTCGGCAAGGCTGTCCCAGCGGGCGAAGATCCGGTCGAGCAGGTCCACCGTGGCGGCTGGCTCGAGCTCCTGCGCCAGCGGGGTGAAGCCGACGATGTCGGCGAAGAGAACGGTCGCCGACTCGAAGCCCTCGGCGATCACCTCGTCTGACTCCTTCAGCCGGGCCGCGATCGACTCGGGGAGGACGTTGAGCAGCAGGCGCTCGGATTTCGCCCGCTCAACCCCGAGTTCGGCCAGCGCCAGCTCCCGCGCCCGGACGAAGTACTGCAGGAGGACGTAGGCGGTGGTGGTGACGCCGAGGATGTTGAGGACGAAGAAGGCAACTTGGACGCCCTGGGGGATGTCGGGAGCGTGGGCCGAGAGGGCGGGGTCGATCGCGCCGGAGAGCACGACCAACCCCGCGAAAGCGAGGAACCACGGCACCGCCGGGCGGGCGCCGACGAAGAGCAGCGCCCCGATCGGGCAGGTGAAGGCCCAAAGCCCGACCGCCGAGGAAGCCGCGAACCCGCCCAAGCTCCACTGCAGTGCGAACGGCAGCAGCAGACTCATCAGCAGCTGGCTGGTGCGGAAGAAGCGGAAGTTACGGGTGCGCGCGAACGCGTAGAGGCTGACCACCGAGGCCAGCTGGTAGGCGAACGGAATCGCCGCCGGCAACCAGAGCCCCAGCACCGCATAGGTCCCCACCCAGGCAAACGCCAACGTCGGCATCAAGCTCGCCGACAGCACTAGCACCGACTTGCGAAGCCGCAGCTCGGCGCTGTCGGTCGGCGAAGAGCCGAGCGCGGTCAGCCGCCGGAGCCACTGCGGCGATCGGCTCCGCGCTGGGTCGGCCAATGTCCGCCTAGACCAGGTCCCGCGGCTTGGCCTGCTCGAGCGCGAAGAGCTCGTGGACGAGCTTGATCGCGATCGATCCCTCGCCGACCGCGGAGGCGACGCGGTTCATCGAGCCGTGGCGGACGTCGCCCGCGGCGAAGACGCCCGGCATGCTGGTCTCCAGCGAGAACGGGCTGCGCTCCAGCGGCCATTCGCCTTCGCTAGCCGCATCGGCGCCGGTGCAGATGAACCCGCCCGGGCTCTGCGCGATCTCCCCCGGCAGCCAGCCGGTGTTCGGGTCGGCGCCGATCATCAGGAAGAGACCGTCGGAGGGGACGGCTTCCGGCTCGGCGTCGCCGGAGCGCAGGATCAGGCTCCGCAGCCAACCGTCCTCGCCGCTGCCGCCACCGACCACTTCGGTTTCGAGCCGGACTTCGACGTTGGGGGTGACTTCGATCTGACGGACCAGGTAGTGGGACATGCCCTTCTCGAGCGAGTCGCCGCGGATGACCAGCGTCACCTTGCGCGCATATTCGGCCAGGTTGATAGCGGCCTGGCCGGCCGAGTTGGCGCCACCGACCACGTGAACCTCCTCTTCGACCGTCGTCGGCGCCTCGGCGGCCGGGCCTCCGTAGAAGACGCCCGCCCCGACCAGCGCCTCCAGCTCCTCGATGCCGAGCCGGCGGTAGGTGGCGCCGGTGGCGAGGATGACCGCGGAGGCGCTGACCTCGCCGCCGTCGGAGAGGCTGATGTAGATGCGCTCGCCTTCGCGGCGGAGCCCGGTGGCGTCGTGCATGAAGGCAAACTTGGCGCCGAATACCCAGGCCTGCTCGTAGGCGCTCTCCGCCAGGCGGCGCCCGCTGACGCCGCGGGGGAAGCCGAGGTAGTTGCGGATCAGCGAGCTCGACGTCGCCTGCCCGCCGATCCCGCCGTCGTCGACGACCAGCGTCCGGAATCCCTCCGAGGCCCCGTAGACCGCGGCCGAGAGACCCGCCGGCCCGCCGCCGACGATCGCGATGTCGTACTCGCGCCGCGCCGGGTCGATCGTGGCGCCGACCCTGCTCGCCAGCTCCAGCCTGGTCGGGTTCGAGAGGATCTCGCCGTCGGGAAGGACGATCAGCGGCATCGGCTCTTCCTCCCCGGTCTCCGCCAGCAGCGCCCGGCCGTCGGCGGAGTCGGCCAGCAGGAACGCGTGCGGGACCGCGCAGCGCCCGAGGACTTCTTTCAGCTCCTGGGCGCGGCCGCCGATCCACGAATCGCTGACGATGCGGACGGTGTGCGGCGAGACCCGCCGCGCGTTCGCCCACTCGAGCAGGAACGTCGAGATCGACTGGTGGAACAGCTCGTCCGGGGTCTGCGAGGGCCGGATCGCGTAGTACTCGATCTGCCGCCGCGCCATCGCTTCGAAGATCTCTTCGGCGGTTTGCCCGTCCCCCCAACTGCCCCACTCGATCAGCAGCCCCCGCTGCGCATGCGTGTGCAGTTCCCGCGCCCTCCCCATCAGCTCGCTTCCCGTCATCCCCTCGAACGACGGCGCCGCCAGCACCAGCGCGACGTCCTCACCGGCCTCCTTCAGTGCCAGCAGCTCCGCCAGCGCCTCCTCAACGGAGGACCTGCAGACAATGCGGTAGCTGCGCGAGTAGCGGTCCACCAGCTCGCGCTCGACAGCGCGAAGCGCCTCCCGATCTTCGTCCACGGCAAAAAGGACTGGATTCATGATCCGAAACTATCTGTGGGGGGCGCGCCCGGCAACCATCAGCCCGCGCGGGGTAGTGCCGCTGACTGCTATCGGGGAGACAGGATTTGAACCTGCGACCGCTCGGCCCCCAGCCGAGTGCGCTACCAGACTGCGCCACTCCCCGTGGGGTCTTCATTTTGACGGATCGGCGCGGCGGATGCCTATGGGAACGTCTGTTCGATTCCTTATGCTGCCAATCATGGCGAAATGTTCTCGCTGCAAAGAGGAGAAGCCCGACGACGAATTCGCCTGGCGCCGGAGGAAGCTCGGAAAGCGAGACACGTATTGCCGGCCGTGCCGCTCCGCCTATCACCGCGAGCACTACCTCGCGAACAAACAGCGCTACATCGCCTTCGCCCGGCAGCGCAAGGTAGCGATGGTGGAAGAACGGATGCAGTACCTGGTCGCTTTCCTCCGCGATCATCCTTGCGTCGACTGCGGCGAGAGTGACCCGATCGTGCTCGAGTTCGACCACTTGGGAGACAAGAAGTTCGGAATCTCGGACGGCATCCAGAGTCGGCGATGGAAGGACGTGCTCGACGAGATTGCAAAGTGCGAGGTCGTTTGTGCAAACTGTCATCGACGCCGCACCGCAAAGCGGGGCGGATTCCGCCGCGCGGCGGTAGCTCAACGGTAGAGCCTCGCCCTTCCAAGGCGATGACGCGGGTTCGAGTCCCGTCCGCCGCTCTCTTTTTTAGGCCTGGATGAATGGGCCGCGTGGGGATTGAGCTGGCGCCACGTACTGCCGATGAGGAAGCGATGGAAGTTGGCAACCTGGGGCGTGTCGCTTTTGTACGGCTATGCCTGACAAAGTCGACATTGGCAGTTGGAGCCGTGGTTTTCCTGCTCATCATCTTCTCCGGGTGCGGGTCGAGCGACTCGGGGGCGACCGCCAACTCAAGCGGCACCGAGTCCTCGTCCCCCGGCTTCGTCGATTGGCCGTTCTTCGGGCGGGTGCCGCAGCGGACTCATTACCTGCCGGATGAGAAGCGGGCACTCGATCCGCCGCTGAAGCAGGCCTGGTCGATCAACACGCACGCGCTGCTCGAGTTCCCGCCGGCGATCCATGGCGGGGTCGCTTACGTGATCAACAAGTACGGGAACGGGAAAGCGGTGCGGTTGCGGGACCGCAAAGTCCTATGGGAAATCAACGTGCGGCCGAGCGACAAAGGGAAGCCGAACTTCGTCACCGGGCCGGTCTATTACGACGGCGCGATCTACGGGGCCTTCCTGACCGGCAACCTTGCCGCCGGCGACGCCAAGACCGGAAAGAAGCTCTGGGTCCGGCACCTCAACGGGCACCTGGAATCCTCGCCTCTGCCGGTTGACGGGACGCTCTACCTCGGCACCGACACGACCAACCTGGTCGCCCTCCGCGCCTCCGACGGGAGGACGCGCTGGAGCTTCAACGCCCCCGGCGCGATCAAAGCCAGCCCGAGCTACGACGACGGCAAGGTCTTCGCCGCCGACTACCAGAGCTCGATGTTCGCGCTCGACGCGAAGACCGGCAAGCCGATCTGGCGGACCAACACGAGCAAGGTGGCGCCCTACGGCCACGGCGGTTTCTTCTCCTCCCCCGCGATCGGCTTCGGCCGCGTCTACGCCGCCCGCGACGATGGCACCGTCTACGCCTTCGACGAGCAGACCGGCAAGGTCGAGTGGTCCTTCGACGCCGGCGACTACGTCTACGGTTCGCCCGCGGTCGCCGAAGTGCCCGGGACCCCGCCGAGCGTCTACATCGGCGCCGAAAACGGCCGCTTCTTCGCCCTCGACGCCCGCACCGGCAAGCCGCGCTGGCACTACGACGTCGGCGGCCCGATCCCAGGCACCGCCACCGTGATCGGGCACACCGTCTACACCTCCAGCTTCAAGACCCAGGAAACGACCGGCCTCGACACCCGCACCGGCAAGCGCGTCTTCCACATCAAGCAGGCCGGCTACACGCCGATGGTCTCCGACGGCAAACGCCTCTTCCTAGTCGGCTACTACGACCTGATCGGTCTCGAACCCGCGAAGTAGGCAAGCGGGGAGACTTATCCGCGATATATCCGGATAAGTCGCCTCGCTCAGCGGATCTGGCTCTGGGCGCGACTGACCTCGAGGTCGAAGAAGCGAAAGTCGGAGCCGAGTAGCGGCTGGGCGACGTTGTGGACCGGCGTCTCCCCGATCGTCCCGTCCGGGGAGCCGGCGTGGGCGTGGCCGTGGAGGACGAGGTCCGGGCCGTGCTCGAGGATCGGCGCCGCCAGCCGGTCCGAGCCGAGGAAGACCCAGATCTCGCGCGGCTCTCCCTCCAGCGTTTCCTCGATCGGCGCGTAATGGAGGAGGACGATCCGCAGTGGGCAGAGCGCCACCTCCCGCAGGCCCGCGTCGAGCGCTTCCACTTCTTCGGTTGCCTCGTGGTAGACCGCGCGCAGCGAGGGCTCGCCGAAGTCCGGCAGGTGCCTGGGCGCGAAGCCGCCGACGAAGCCCTTGACGCCGACGATCCCGACCTCGACCTCGCCGACCTCGCAGACGGCGGCGCGGCGGTCGAGCATCTCGACCCCGCCCGCCTGCAGGCGCTCGAGGATCGCCTCGGCCTCATCGGCGTGCCAGTCGTGGTTGCCCAGCACCGCGTAGACCGGCGCCTCGGTCGCCGCGGCGGCCTCGCAGAGGATTTCCGCCTCTTTGAGGCGACCGTGGCTGGTCAGGTCGCCGGCGACAAGGACGAGATCGACGTCGTCGCCGAGTTGCGCGAAGGAATCGACGATCGCCTCGCGATTGGAATCGCGGCAGTGAATGTCGCCGGTGGCGGCGACGCGCAGCCGCCCCTCACCGCCGGACATTCGCCCGTCACCGTTGCCAGAAGCCATCGTCGCCTCCCCTACCCGCCTCTGTCGCGTGCAAAAAAGCCGCCGACGGGACGAAAACCGTCCTATGTATCCGGTTTTCGTCCCGTCGGCGGGGCGTTTAGGCGGAGGCGCGGCGGGGCACGGAAAGGAAGAAGATGGCCGAGGGATTGGGCAAGAACGAGGTCGCCGCCGAGCTGACCGACAGCCTCAAGCGCTCGATTGCGGCGCTCGAGCGGCAGGAGATCCCCTACGTGCTGGGCGGCGGGCTCGGCTGCTGGGCCCGCGGCGGGCCGCCCTCCTCCAACGACATCGACCTGATGCTGAAGCCCGAGGACGCCGAGCGCGCCCAGGAAGCCCTCGCCGAAGCCGGGATGCGCCCGGAGACGCCGCCGGAGCAGTGGCTGCGCAAGGCCTGGGACGGCGACATTCTCATCGACCTGATCTACGAACCCTCGGGGATGACCGTCGACGACGAGGTGATCGCCCGCGGCGAGAAGATGAGCGTCGAGGCGATGGAGATCCGCGTCATGGATCTCGACGACATCCTCACCACCAAGCTGCTCGCTCTTGACGAGCACAGCGCCGACTACCGCGACCTGATCCTGATTACCCGTTCGCTGCGCGAGCAGATCGACTGGGAGCACCTGCGCGAGCGCACCGCCACCAGCCCCTTCGCCCGCGCCTTCTTCGCCCTCGCCGACGGCCTCGAGATCACCCCCGGCGCCCCCGCCGCGGCCTCGGCCGAGGGCTAGCTACTTCAACCCGGCGAGGATCTCGCCGGTGGCGCGTTCGCCGGATTCGACGGCGCCGTTGAGATAGCCCTGGAAGTCGATTGAGGTGTGCTCGCCGGCGAAGTGGCAGTTGCCTTCCGGTTCGCGCTCGATCCCGGAGAACTTCGTGTACTGGCCGACCTTCCAGTAGGAGTAGGAGCCCTTGGTCCACTGGTAGCCGGTCCAATAGTCGATGGTCGCGCGGCCGTTCCAGCGGGTGCTGATCCCCGGCAGCACCGGCTCCAGCTGTTTGAGGAATTTTTTCGCCCGTTCGCTTGGCGTCCCGTTGGCGGGGCTGAAGCTGGCGCCGATTTTGCCGCCCGTGTAGTCGACGAGGATCCCGGAGGTCCCAGGCTGGGCGCGGGTGACCTCCCAGGTGTTCTGGTAGCCGGTGTCGGCGTAGGTCTCGCCGTTGCAGTCGAGGCTGTTCCAGAGCCGGCGGTCGAACTGAACGTGCAGCTTCGAGTTCGTCCCCATCCCCATCTCCTGGATCGCCGTCTTCTTCAGCGAGGAGAAGCCGGCGCCGCTGTAATCGAGCGTGCGCAGGATCGAGAACGGCAGCGCCAGGACGACGTGGTCGGCGGTGACCGTTTTGGTGCTGAGACCCGTTGCGAAGACCAGCCGGTAGCTGCCGTCGGCGTTGCGGGCAATCGAGGTCAGCGCCGCTTCCTTGGTGATCTGTCCCTGCAGCGCCGCTGCGAGAAGCTTCGGGATCTGGTCGTTGCCACCCCGGACGTGGTACTTCTCGTTCGAGGGGCCGAAGATCCGCAGCTGCCCCTGCCCCGAGTAGCCGAGCAGATAGAGCATGTTGAGCGAGCTCTGGACGTTGGTCTCGGCGCCGTACTCGATGTTGTAGGCGACGTCGAGTAGCTGCCCCAGCTTCGATTTCAGCCCGCCTGGCACGTAGGCCTGGATCCAGTCGGCGATCGACATCGCGTCGAGTTCGCGGCCGCGTTCGGTCGAGAGGTTGTAGAGCGTCGGATAGCTGGCGGCGGAGACGTCCTTGTGGATCTGCTGCCAGATCCCCTTCAGGTCGTTCGTCGCTTCTTCGAAGGTGTAGGGCGCGCCGTCGAAGTAGTAGAAGGCCTCGGTTCCGTTGGCCTCGGCCGCGAGCAGGTTGTCGAGTTCGAGGCCCAGTTCTTTCGACAGCTTGCGGATCTGGTTGTGACCCTGGTCGATCAGCTCGCCGCCGTGCTCAGCGATCTGCCCTTCGGCGAAGTCCCCACGCAGGGTCCAGCAGCGGCCGCCGAGGCGGTCGGAGGCCTCGTAGAGCTGGGCGTTGACGCCGCTCTGCTTGAGGCGATAGGCGCAGGTGAGGCCGGCGAGACCGCCGCCGACCACGACCACCCGCGGCGCCGAAGCCGCCAGTGCCCGCGAGACCGGTCCGCTGAGCATCGCCGCTGCCGCAAGGCCGGCGCCGCCGGCCAGCAGCTCGCGCCGGCGCATGCCGGGGCTGGGATCGGCGAGAGCCTCCTCAGCGGAGGCTTCGCGCGCGGCGATCGCCGCGGCTTCCCCCAGTTTCCTGGCTAGTGGAGTCCTCCCCCCCATCCCGGCCAGAGTCTCAGACGGCCCCGCCGAAGGCAAGTGACGAAAAGTCCAACTCGAGGGGGCGCTGGTGGGACAAGTGGGGGTAGGCGCGCTGCAGGGGGGCGCTCGCCCGGGCGGTCTCGACCGATCCGCCTGTTAGACAGGCGCGCCGATGGAGGCCCACCGGTCATACGAGCGCTTCGAGCAGGGGCAGCACACCGCAGGAGGCGACGAACTGCCGCATCACGCCCAACTGGCGGCGTTGATGGTGGCGGTGATCGCCGCCCTGCTCGCGGTCGCGACCTTCTTCTCCAACGAGGCGCTGAAAGAGGTGATCACCGGCGAGACCCACGGTGCAACCGCCCACGCCCGCCTCGAGAGCAACCGCGTGAAAATCGACATCGCCCGGGGAAACGCCTCGCTGCTGCGGGTCCTAGGCGGTCACATCCCGGCCAGCCAAGAGGCGGCCGCCAAAGCGAGCGAGCACGAGGCGCACATCGGCGAGCACCTGCGCCCAGCCGACCTCCACCTCACCGAGGAGCTCAAGGCCGATCGCCACGAAGTCGACCACGCCAACTCCAAGCACCTCGCCTTCGAGCTCGCCGAGGTCGGCTTCGAGGTAGGCATCGTCCTCGCCTCCGTCTCGATCATCGCCCGCCGCCGCTGGCTCCTGGGCGCCGCCGGAGCCGCGGCCACCGCAGGCGTGGCCCTCCTGGCGAGCGGCCTGCTCTTCGTCTAGTACCTATCCGCTCAGGGTCTCGACGGAGACGGCTTCCAACTCTGGCCGCCGTCTTCGGTGAAGTAGAGGACCCCTTCTTCACTACAGCCGGGGCAGCTCGCGCCATTGGCCAGGGCGAGTCCGGTCTGGTCAGTCGCAAGGTCGACCAAGGCGGAGCTCGGAAGGCCTCTCGTGTCCACCACGTGCCGGGACAGAGGGGAGGACGAGCGACCAGCCTCTTTCGAGCCCTCAGGCGGTTCCTCGGCGACGATCGAGAGGGTGCTGGATTCGGGATCGACGATCGCGACCGTTTCCGGATCCGGAAAGGTGGTTTCGACGGCAAGCCCAGGTTCGGTGGCACCGGTGATTGGGGTCACCGTCCCGAGGGTCCAGCTGTCGCCGCCGTCGCTGCTCGTGTAGACGCCGACTTCGGTTTCGTATCCGGGCTTCGAGAAGGTGACCGGAAGCAACCCCGAGCCGTCTTCGGCTATTTCCGGGGTCCCGTAGCCGACCATTTCTTCTTCCACCCCGGCCGGAAGCCCCAGCTTCACCTGTGACCAGGATTGACCTCCGTCGCGGCTCCGCCACAGCGACTGCACGCCGACCCCCCCGGCCAGCCAGCCTTCATCGGCGGAAGTGAACTTCAGTTCGCCGGGCACCGGGGGCCGTGGAAGCGTCGACCAGGTCCTCCCGGAGTCTGGCGAGGAGTAGAGATGAGAGATCGCGTTGCTGCCGCCGGGACTCTGTTCGTCGACCACCACCCAGCCGTGCTCGCCAACGAAGGAGATATCGACTTTCGCGATCGACATCAGGCTGGGGTCGACGATTTCGCTGCTGTTCCAAGTTGCGCCCCCGTCGCTGGTCGATAGAACCGAAAGCTGCGGGTGAGTCACGTACGGGTTCGGGCAGACCACGACCCAACCGTGCATGGCATCGCTGAAGAAGGTCGCCCTGATCGATTCAGCTCGTATTCCCCTGGGCGTAATCGTCCTCCATTGCTGGCCCGCGTCTTCGGTCAAGGCCAGCCTCTTGCCGGTGGTCGCCCAAGCTTCGCTCGGGCCGATCATTTCCGCCCTCGCGATCACATCCCGACCGCCCCCGGGCTGCGCGGGAGCGGTGCTCGGCAGTTGCGAGGGGCTTTCGCCGGAGGCGGCGTTGGCCCCGCCGTGACCGGAGTGAACGCCGATTGCGAAAGCCACCGCGCCGATCGCCAGCAGGGCGATCGCGGCGATCAAGATCTTGGGCTGGCTGCTCATTTTGCGAAGCATTCCGGCTCTTCCTTCTTCCCGCCCTGGCCAGCGACGAGCCCGTGCGCGCAGTCGCGGTCGATCGTGATCTGGACGTTCGTCCCGTTTACGTTGACGGTCTGGATCCGTCCCGTTTCATACTGCCTGAACCTGCGGTTCGGCCAGGCGGTATCAGGGATCGAGCTGTTCACTTTGTAGACGGACTTCTCGGGCGTTTCGCCACTTCCATACACGACCGCATCGCCGATCCAGATGTCGTCGGGCGGGTTGTTGATGCCCCAGAATTGCGCGAGGTGTGAGGCATTGGCGGATCCATACAGACCGGCCGTCACTTCGTATTGCTCGTGCAACACCCTCACCCAGTTGTTGATGAAGGCTTCAGAAGCGCCTTTGCAGTTGGGCGCCCCTTCCTGTTCGAAGTTCTCGAGATCGTAGTAAACAATCGTTCCCGGCTTGACGATGAAGCCGCGTTTCTGAAGCGCCGCGACTGCATAGTCGGCTTCGTTCGCCGCTTCGGTCCTCGCCTGACTGAAGGCATTCGTCGGGTCGGAGCTGAACTCATATTCATAGTGTCCGCAGGGAGCCTGCTTGCCGTCCCAGATCGGCAGAAAATCCCACCCCTGAGAATGCACTTCCGACATGTATTTCCGATCGGGCGTGCTACAGGAGGAATCTTTCGCCGTGACACCTCCGATGTACACCCCGACGTAGGCGTAGTGGGTACTCGGCCACATCGCCTGCAACGTATTCGGTACATAGGCTTTACAGGAGTCGAAGCCCTCGCCGAGTGAGAGCCCCACCTTAGTGCCGACGATTCGGCCCTTTGCCGGACTGGTGTAGGACGTCCCGATGGCGTAGCAGGTCAAGGCGACCAGTAGCGCCAGGAAAAGAAAGGCGAGGCGCCCGGGGTATCTGGAGATTGCTTGTAGGTTCATCGTCTTCTTCGGCTCATTCGACGAACTCGCAGCCCGTCCATTCGTCGAGTGCGCTGTCGACCGCACAGCGATCCTGGCCTTCGCCCCCTCCGACCACGTCCTTTTCCGGCTGGGGTGAGAGGTTGTAGGTGTCCTTGGCGGCGATTTCATCGTTGCCGGCTTCGCCGTACAGCGAGTCTTTTGCGGTCTCACCGGAGATCAAGTTCGCCCCGGCACCACCGTGGAGATTGTCGGCCTGGAACGACCCCTTGAGGTCGTCGAGCCCGATCAAGGTCGTGGGCGTCCCCGAAGTGCAGGCGGGTTCTTCGATGACACTGTCGTAGTAGCTACCCGCGCTCTGGGTTTCGAGATAGGCGGTCACCCCACCCAGAGCCGCTGGCAATTTCTCCCACGACGCCTCGTTCCGCGCGAACCCGTCAGCCGCTTCGTCTTCGGCCCCGTAGATGGTGTCTCCGTCGCAGGTCGTGACCGAGAGGAAGGTGTCGTTGTCCCGGCCGCCTTCCAGAAGGTCGAGCCCCAGGTTGTTGGTCAGCCAGTCATCGCCGGCCAGGGCGCTCAGTTTGTCCGCGCCGGAACCGTTGCCGTCGACCAACGCGTCTTCAGTCCCGGTGCCACCGGTCAACACGTCGCCCCCTTCGCCCCCGAGCAGGATCGGAGAAGTGGCCAGGCCGAAACCGCCGTTGGCGATCGAGAGGTTGTCGTTGCCTTTCAGACCGGCGAGAACGAGCGCATCGAGCTTGGTCCCGGTCGGCATGGTGCAACTCGCCACGGTGGCTTCCAGTTCGATCAGGCAGCCTTCGGATTCAGTCGAAAATCTGCTGGTCCCTTTGCTGGTGAACTTGACCAGGCTGCCCGACACGGAAGCGGTCACTTCGTCGGCGCTTTCGCTGCCGAGGAGGTAGGCGGCGTCGTAGCCGCTGAGCGGCGATTCGGTCATCAGCACGCCAGCTACCAGTTTGGCCACCGGGGCCTGAACGGTTTTGGCGCTGGTTCCGGTGCACTGTTTGACCACGGTGACGCCGACGCAGTTGTTGGATCCCTTGCCTCCGTATGCCATCGCGGCGCTGGTGCCTTCGATGTAGTCGCCCTCTCCTCCGCCGTAGATCGTGTCGGCACCGCCGCCGCCGACGATCACGTCACCGCCCCCGCCGCCATACAGCTTGTTGGCGCCCGCCGCCCCAACGATGATGTCGGGGAACGCGGAACCGATGATGTTCTCGAACTCCGAAGTGGCGATGTAGTCGCTGCCGCCGCCGTAGACGGCGCCGGAGTCGCAGGCCGAGTAGGGCGGCCCGCCGCAGGTGGTCGCGGCACCGTCGATGCGGACGTAGACGCCGCGGCCGTCTCCGCTCGTCGCTTCCGGGAACCCTTCGACGTGTTTGACGGAGGTGGGATAGGCGGATTCGTTGCCCGGCGTAACGCCGGTCGAAAAGCTCACCGTGTCGTTCCCTTCGCCGCCGTACATGAAGTCGATCGTGCCGTCGCCGCGCACCAGGTCGTTGTTCGCATCTCCATGGATCGTGTCGATCCCGGGACCGCCAAAGAGGAAGTCATTGCCGGCGCCTCCGTGCATTGCGTCGTTGCCGGTGCCCCCGTAGAGGGCGTCTTCACCACCTTCGCCGTAAATTTCGTCGTCACCCCGCTGAGCGAAGATCTGGTCGTTGCCGGCCCCCCCTTTCAACAGCTGTCCTCCGTTGCCACCGAGGCATGGATTCGTCGAGCAGGTGATCGGCGTGAGCACGTAAGGGCTTTGAAGGCTGCCGCCCCTCACGGCCCCGAAACCCGAGTGCACCTGCCGCGCATAGGCAGGCGAGTCGGGCCGGATGGTCGAATATGGCGCCTCGGGCCGGCGCAGATCTCCGCTCGAGGTCCCGAGCGCCCACCGATCGCCGTAGAGGACGTCGTCGCCTGGCCCTGCATTGACCGTCGTAGCGCCCGCGTCCACGTAGATCACGTCGTCTCCTTCTCCAGCTTCGATCTTTTCGACCGACGGGCCAGCGACGATCAGATCGTTTCCTGAAGTCCCCTTGACGACGGGATCAGATCCCGAGGCAGCCGCAGCTGCGGCGGTGAGCGCGAGCGAGGCGAGAAGTGAGAGGAAGCCGACCGCAGCCAGACGCCGGAAGAAGCGCAGATGCTGACTGGCTGGACTCGACATGCGTCGTCCCCTCGACTGGTGAGCAGGTGCGGTGCGAGACCATCTCCTTCGCTCCGCAAATCCAGACTACCCAGAAGACTTCTGATCAAACGCGAGCCGTTACTGCCGTCTACGGGGCACCTAGGACTCGAACCTAGAATCGCCGGTTTTGGAGACCGGTGCCTTAGCCAGTTTGGCCAGTGCCCCAGGGGGCGAATCCTATCGGCCAAAGTGCGGGCGGAGGGACTTGAACCCCCACGAGCCGAAGCTCACCAGGACCTAAACCTGGCGCGTCTGCCAAATTCCGCCACGCCCGCGTGGCCTGGGCCGGCTGGCCCTTAACGCGCGGCCAATGGCGGCGCGTCGCTCCTGGATTCTATGATCCGGGCGTGGCGGTAGGAGAGGTCAGGCCTGGCTACGAACTGTGGCGGCCGAATCGGGAAAAGGCGAGCTCGGTCTCGACCAAGTTCGTCGTCGTGCTGTTGCTGGCGGCGACGGCGGTGCTCGCCGGGCTAATCACGATCGGCGGCTGGTCGCTTTTGAAGGGCGGCAGCGGGATGGGAATCGTCTGCGCGATCTACGCGATCCTCTACGCCTTCTTCGCGATCATCGTCGCCCGCTGGAACCGCGGCGTGCTGCCGGTAGCGGCGGCGCTCTCGATGATCCTGGCGATCTTCTGCGCGGTCGGCGCCGAAAGCTGGTTCAACCGCGATCGCGCCGGCTTCGACGAAGCCGCCTTCAGTTCCTCTGTGATCGGCCTGCTGGTCGTGATCCTCGGCCTGCTGCAGATCGTCCTCATCGCCGCCGCCCTCTACGCCTTCAACCAGGAGTGGCACGTGGAGGAGGAGCGGCCGATCGGATCCGGCGAGGATTACGGCGCCGGCGCCTCCGGGCACCCGCAGCCGGCCTGATCGGCTTTATCGTTCAGCCGGAAGCCGGAGTGGCGGAATTGGCATACGCGATCGACTCAAAATCGATTGCCCTTGCGGGCTTGTGGGTTCGAATCCCACCTCCGGCATCAGCGCCTGGCCAAGCGGCCAATAAGCTGGCCCCGTGAGCGCGGCCGAGGGAGAGCTGCTGTGGGAGCCCTCGGCTGAGCTGGTCGAGCGCTCGCGGCTGACCGAGTTCATGCGCTGGCTGGAGGCCGAGCGCGGCCTCGCCTACGACGGCTACCCCGAGCTCTGGCAATGGTCGGTAGACGACCTCGACGGGTTTTGGTCGGCGATCTGGGAGTTCTTCGGGGTGCAGGCTGACGGCGACCCCTCCCCTGTCCTCGCCTCGCGTGAGATGCCCGGCGCGCGCTGGTTCCCGAACACCTCGCTGAACTACGCCGAGCACGTCTTCGCCGGCAAAGACGACGAGGAGGTGGCGATCCTCCACGCCTCCGAGCTACGCGAGCTGAGCGAGCTGCGCTGGGGCGATCTGCGCGCGCAGGTGGCTTCAGTCGCGGCGGGGCTGCGCGGCCTTGGCGTCGGCCGCGGCGACCGCGTCGTCGCCTACCTGCCGAACATCCCCGAGGCGATCGTCGCCTTTCTCGCCACCGCCTCGATCGGTGCGGTCTGGTCGAGCTGCTCGCCCGACTTCGGCCCCGCCAGCGTCATCGACCGCTTCGCCCAGATCGAGCCGAAGGTCCTCTTCGCGGTCGACGGCTACCGCTACGGCGGCAAGGACTTCGACCGCCGCGAGGTGCTCGCACGCCTGCAGGAGGCGATGCCGACCCTGGAGCGGACCGTCGTCCTCCCCTACCTCAACCCCGAGCCCGACCTAGCGCCGCTGCGCGACGCGATACGCTGGGACGAGCTGGCGCGCGACGGCGAGGGCGCCGAGCTGCGCTTCGAGCGCGTCCCGTTCGACCATCCGCTCTGGGTCCTCTACTCCTCCGGCACCACCGGGCTGCCGAAGGCAATCGTCCAGGGGCAGGGCGGCATCCTCCTCGAGCACCTGAAGAAGCTCAACCTCCACGTCGACGCCCACCCCGGTGACCGCCTCTTCTGGTTCACGACCACCGGCTGGATGATGTGGAACTTCATCGTCTCCGGGCTCTTGACGGAGGCGGCGATCGTCCTCTACGACGGCAACCCCGGCCATCCCGACATGGGCGTCCTCTGGGATCTGGCGGAGCGCGCCGGGGTGACGATGTTCGGGACCAGCGCCGCCTACATCGCCGCCTGCATGAAGGCCGGGGTCGAGCCCGGCAGCGGCCGCGACCTCAGCGCGCTTAAAGCCGTGGGCTCGACCGGCTCGCCGCTCTCGCCGGAGGGCTTCGACTGGATCTACGAGCACCTCGGCCGCGACACCTGGCTCTTCTCGACCAGCGGCGGCACCGACCTCTGCACCGCCTTCGTCGGCGGCGTCGCCACGCTCCCGGTTTACCGCGGCGAGCTGCAGGCGCGGGCGCTGGGGGCGGCGGTCGAGGCCTGGGACGAAGAGGGCCGGCCGGTAGTCGAGGAGGTCGGCGAGCTCGTCGTCACCGAGCCGATGCCCTCGATGCCGCTCTACCTCTGGGGCGACGAAGATGGCAACCGCTACCGCGAGAGCTACTTCGAGATGTTCCCTGGGATCTGGCGCCACGGCGACTGGCTGGAACTGACCCGACGCGGCACCGCGGTGATCTACGGGCGCTCGGACTCGACGATCAACCGCGGCGGGATTCGGATGGGGACGAGCGAGATCTACCGGGCGGTGCTCGGGATCAATGCGATCGTCGATGCCCTGGTGGTTGACCTGCCGCGACCGGGGACCGACGGCTGGATGCCGCTCTTCGTGGTTCTGCGCGAGGGAGCGCAACTGGACGAGGAGCTGCCGCGCGAGATTGCCCGCCGGGTCCGCGAGCAGTGTTCGCCGCGCCACGTTCCCGACGAGGTCTTCCAGATCGAGGAGGTCCCGCGGACGCTCAGCGGCAAGGTGCTCGAGGTGCCGGTGAAGCGGATCCTGATGGGAACGCCGCCGGAGAAGGCCGCGAGCCGCGACTCGCTCGCCAACCCCGCCGCGTTGGATTACTTCGTCGCGATGGCGAGCCGGCTCGAAGATTCGAGCGGTTCCGCCAACGGCTGAGTCCTACGCTGGCCGAGCACCTGCGCCGTCGCTCGCAGGATCCCCAGCACGTGCTCAGGCTCGTAACGGACCTGCTCGTGCGTAAACCGCAGCGGGGTGAGGCCAGCAGCCGTGTGGGCCTGATCGCGCAAGCGGTCCCGAGCCTGCTCTGCGGGCGTGCGGTGGTAGCGCAGGCCGTCCGTCTCGACCACGAGGCCGAGATCCGGCCAGCAGAAGTCGACTTCGAACTCGTTGACGAACTGGCCGGTGAGCGGGGTCGGTAGACCTGCCTGGCGAGCGAGCGGGAGAAAGCGCCGTTCCAGCTCCTCTTTGGTGAGGCGGAAGGTGCGCCGGTCGAGGATGAAGCGGAGCTTGGCTGCACCTTTCTCACCCGCGCGTTCGTCCAGCGCCTCGCGCAGCTGCGGCGGGTGCTCGAGGTTGTATTTGTCCGCCTCGTTGATCATCCGCTCGACGCCGGCGCGGTCGAGGCGCAGCGACATGTCGATCAGGGGTTGTACGGGCGTAGTGACCGGGATCCCGTACTCGCGAGTGAGGTCCCGTGCGAGGTTGAGCGAGGGGCGGCGGTGAATTTGGAGGTCAGGGTGGCGCCGACGAGAAGAGCTGGGTAAGGAGAGCTCTACCAGGCCGCGCTGCTCACGACCGATGCGCCAGAGGGCAGCAGCGCTGGAGTGACTCAGGACTGCGCCATCGCCGCACGCGAGTATCGCCGCCATCCAGCGCCCTTTATCGCTGACCTCTCGTCGCCCCACGACGTAGACGCCTCTTCGCAGAGGATTGAAACGACCAATCGCGACTCGATGCTTAATCGCCTCCGAAGAGAAGCCCAGCTCGAGCAACTGCTTACGCGTGACCACCCAATGCTGTCGCTCGGCGAGCCTCCACGCACGCGCACTCGCCGAAGGAGATGATTGGTGAGTTTTGGGGGTCATACCCCCCACAAGTCACCAAGCGCCCTCGACTCTCCCCCTACCCAGCCTGTTTTTGATGCTCGGTGCGGCTTGTCTCAGACCATGCCGAGGCCGCCGCTTACGCCCAGGGTCTCCCCCGTCACGTACGAGGCGTCGTCGCTGGCCAGGAACGCCGCAGCTGCCGCGACCTCCTCGGGCTGGCCTAGGCGGCCCATCTGGGTGCTGCTTTTCATCGTCTCGATGACCTTTTCGCCGATCTCGCCGAACTCTTTGGCGCCCATCAGGAGAGGGGTCTCGATCGGGCCGGGGGCGATCGCGTTGGCGGTGACGCCGTAGCGGGCGGCCTCGCGGGCGATCGCCTTGGTGAAGCCGATGACGCCGGCCTTGGCGGCGCTGTAGGCGGCCGAGCCCTTGGAGCCGACGCGGCCGGCCTCCGAGGCCATGTTGACGATGCGGCCGTAGCCGCGCTCCTGCATTCCCGGCAGCGCCGCGTGGGTGCAGTTCATGACCCCGCCGAGGTTGACGTCGAGCGTCTGCCCCCACTGCTCGGGGGTGACGTAGACGAAGAAACCGAAGTTGTCCATGCCGGCGTTGTTGACGAGGATGTGGAGGTCGCCGACGGCTGCGACGGCGCCGCGGGCGGCGTCTAGGTCGGTGACGTCGAGCTCGATCGCGTGGCCGGCGATCTCCCCGGCAACCTTGTCCGCGCCCTCGAGGTTGAGGTCGCCCACCCAAACCTCGGCGCCCTCGGCGGCGAGCCGGGCCGCGGTCGCGGCGCCGATGCCGCTGGCGCCGCCGGTAACGAGCGCCTTCTTGCCCTCGAGCCTCATTGCCGCGGGAGCATAGACTGCGCGGCCTTGACCCCGGGCAGCGAACCGATCCCGATCATCGGCGGCACCGGCGCCCTCGGCGCAGGCCTAGCGAAGCGCTGGGCGCGGGCGGGCGTGCCGGTCGTGCTCGGCTCCCGCGACGCCGGTCGCGCCGAGGAGGCCGCCGCGAAGGTGCGCGAGGCGGTTCCGGACGCCGACGTCACCGGCCTGCAGAACGAGGAGGCAGCAACCAAAGGCGACATCGTCATCCTCACCGTCCCCTTCCGCGCCCAGTCGGAGAACCTCAACAACCTGCGCGAGGCGCTGCGGCCCGGCCAGATCCTGGTCGACTGCACCGTGCCCCTCGCCGCCGCGGTCAGCGGCAAAGCAACCCGCTCGCTCGGTGTCTGGCAGGGCTCGGCCGCCCAGCAGGCGCAGGAGATGGTCCCCGAGGGCGTGACCGTCGTCTCCGCCTTACACACCGTCGGCGCCCCGACCCTCGCCGACCTCGACGCCGAGCTGGGCGAGGACATCCTCATTTGCGGCGACAAGAAGGCCGACAAGGCTCGCGTCGCCCGCCTGATCGAGCTGATCCCCGGCCTCCGCGCGGTCAACGCCGGTGCGCTGGAGATGGCGCGGATCGTCGAGCAGCTGACCCCGATGCTGATCTCGGTCAACACCCGCTACAAGGTTCACGCGGGGATCCGCCTCATCGGTCTCCCTGACGGCGACCACTGGGCCTAGTGCGCGTCGCGCTCCTGGCCGGCGGCACCGGCGGCGCCAAACTCGCGGCCGGGACGCAGGAGGAGGTCGGGCCCGACCTCGCGGTGATCGCCAACACCGGCGACGACGTCGAAGCGCTCGGCGTCCACGTCTCCCCCGACCCCGACCTCGTCACCTACTGGCTCAGCGGCGAAATCGACGCCGAGCGCGGCTGGGGGATCAAGGACGACAGCTTCGTCACCTTCGAGCGCCTGAAGCAGCTCGGTGCGCCGAGCTGGTTCGGCCTCTCCGACCGCGACCTCGCCGCCTGCCTCTACCGCCGCCAGTTCCTCGACGACGGCGGCCGACCGACCGACGCGCAGGCGCAGATCGCCCGCGGCCTCGGGGTCGAGGCGCGGGTGCTGCCGATGTCCGACACCCCGGTCCGGACGCAGGTGATGACCCCAGGCGGCGAGCGCGGCCTGCAGGAGTACCTGATCCTCGACGGCGGTCAGCCGCAGGTCCTCGGCGTCCACCTGCAGGGAATTGAGGCGGCCGAGCCGACGCCGGAGGTGCTGGAGGCGCTGCGCGACGCCGAGGCAATCGTCATCGGCCCCTCGAACCCGGTGATCAGCATCGGCCCGATCCTCGCCGTGCCCGGCATCCGCGAGGCGATTGCCGCCTCCCCCGCCCCCGTCGTCGCCGTCAGTCCCTACGTCGCCGGCGCCGTCGTCAAGGGCCCAACCGACCGCTTCATGGAAGGCATCGGCCGCCCGACGACCGCCGCCGGGGTCGCCTCCCTCTACGCCGGCTTGATCGACGCGATGGTGGTCGACGAGGGCGACCCCGACCCGCCCCCGACCGAGATCCCGACCCTGATGGCGCCGACCCTGATGGACGGGGCCGCGGGACGGGTGCGGCTGGCGCGGATCGTGCTCGACTACGCGGCTACCCTCGTTCAGTCTTGAACGCGATCGCGGTACTGCCGGTGAAGCGCTTCGGCGCGGCGAAGCAGCGGATGGCCGCAGGGATCAGCGGCGGGCAGCGGCGCGACCTCGCCGAGGCGATGGTCGCCGACGTGCTCGAGGCGATCGGCCGCGCCCGCGCGATCGAGCGGACGATCGTCGTCACCGGGGACCCGATCGCCCAGGAACTCGCCGCCGCGGCGGGCGCGGAGGTCGTGCCCGACCCCGAGGACGCCGGCCACGTCGAGGCGGCGCTGGCGGGCATCGCCCGGGCCGAAGCCGATGGGGCCGAGCGGGTCGTGCTGCTGGCCGGCGACTGCCCGCTGCTCGACCCCCGCGAGCTCGACAGCTTGCTCACCGGCGTCCCCGGCAACTACGTCGGCGTCGTCCCCGACCGCCACGGCACCGGCACCAACGCCCTCTTGCTCAGCCCGCCGAAAGCGATCGTTCCAGCCTTCGGCGAGGGCAGCCGCGACCGCCACGTCGAGGCAGCGCGCCAGGCCGGCGTGCCGTTCGGGATCGAGGAGCTGCCCTCGATGGAACTCGACCTCGACACTCCCGCCGACGTGATCGCCCTGACCCGCGAGCTGGAGAAGAACCGGGGCCGGGCAAAGCGGACGGCGAAGGCGCTGGGGATATGAGCCGGGAGCTTCGGGTGCTGCCCGTCGAGGGCATCCCCGAGGTGCGCGAGGGAGACCGGGTCGGCGAGCTGATCGCCGCGCGGGCGGAGCTGCAAGAGGGCGACGTGGTGGTGATCTCGCAGAAGGTCGTCTCAAAGGCCGAGGGACGGGTAGTGCGGCTGGACTCGGTGACGCCGTCGCAGCGGGCGCGCGTGCTGGCGAAGAGGCTGGGAAAGGAGGTGGAGCTCGTGGAGCTCGTGCTCTCCGAGAGCCGCGAGGTGCTGCGGGAGGAGCGAGTGCTGATCACGGAAACGAAGCACGGGTTCGTCTGCGCGAACGCCGGGATCGATTCTTCGAACTTGCCCGAAGACGGGACTGTGTGTCTTTTGCCCGAGGATTCCGATGCCTCGGCTAGGAAGATCAGAGCTGAACTTGGAGGAGCCGCGGTTGTAATCGCCGACAGCTTTGGGCGTGCTTGGAGGATCGGCCAATCGGAGGTTGCGATCGGCTGCGCCGGGTTGCGGCCTCTGGACGATTGGCGCGGTCGCCGAGACGCGAGCGGCCGCGAGCTGAGCGCAACCGTGATCGCGATCGCCGACGAGCTGGCCGCGGCTGCGGATCTCGTCCGCGACAAGGACGATGGGGTGCCGGTGGTGGTGGTGCGAGGTCTCGACCGCTACGTCAGCGCGGAGGACGGCCCCGGCGCCGCCGCCCTCCGTCGCCTCCCCGGCGAAGACCTATTCCGCTAGTCCCGGTCCTTGCCGACGGCGTCCTTGACCTTGTCAGACGCTTTGTCGAGACCGTCCTTTACGGCGCCCGAGGCCTTGTCGACCTTGCCTTCGCGCTTGAGGTCGTCGTCGCCCGTCAGGTCACCGGCCGCTTCCTTCAGGCGTCCCTTGGCGTCGTCCTTGTTGCGAATCTCGTCGGTCATGCCATCCCTCCGTTGGCTTTTAGTGGACGCCATTCCGCTACCCGAAACCCTCGATGACCGAACTGCATCAACTTCTACACCCAGCAGAAGTAGAAGTTGATGCAGTTCAGATTTGGAGGACGGCGGCGCCGCGGAAGGCACCGGCGCGAAGGTCCTCCAGGGCCTTGTTGGCCTGCTCTAAGGAGTAGACGCTGACCTCAGTCTGGACCGGGACCTGCGGGACCAGGGCGATGAACTGCTCGCCGTCTTCGCGGGTCAGGTTGGCGACCGAGCCGAGGCTGCGCTCCTGCCAGAGGTCGGCATAGGGGAAGGATGGGATGTCGCTCATGTGGATGCCGGCGCTGATGATCCGGGCGCCCTTGGCGCTGGCCCGCAGCGCCGCCGCCATCAGCGCCCCGACCGGGGCGAAGACGATCGCTCCGTCGAGCTCCTCCGGCGGGCGCTCCTCTGAGCCTCCCGCCCACTCGGCCCCCAGCCTGCGGGCGAAGGCTTGGGTCTCCTTGTCGCCCTCGCGGGTGAAGGCGAAGACGCGCCGCCCTTCGTGGACCGCGACCTGGCAGAGGATGTGGGCGGCGGCGCCGAAGCCGTAGTAGCCGATCCGCTCCGCCTCGCCGACCAGCTGCAGCGCCCGGTAGCCGATCAGGCCGGCGCAGAGCAGCGGCGCCGCCTGCAGGTCCGGGTAGCCGTCCGGGATCGGGAAGCAGTAGCGGGCGTCGGCCGCCGCCACCTCGGCGTAGCCGCCGTCGATGTCGTAGCCGGTGAACTTGGCGTTGTCGCAGAGGTTCTCGCGGCCGCTGCGGCAGTAGCGGCACTCGCCGTCGGTCCAGCCGAGCCAGGGAACGCCGACGCGATCGCCGGACGCGAACCGCACCACCCCCTCCCCCAGCTCGCGGACGATGCCGACGATCTGATGGCCGGGCACCAACGGCAGCTTCGGCTCGGTCAGCTCACCGTCGAGGATGTGGAGGTCGGTGCGGCAGACGCCGCAGGCGCGAACGTCGAGCAGGACCTGGCCGGGACCGGCACACGGCTCGGGCAGATCGGTCGGCCGGAGCGGCTCACCCTGCCTCTCCAGCACCATCGCCCGCATCGCGCCTCAGACGGCCGCGGGGGCGGACTCGTAGGTCTCGATGATCTCGTAGAGGGTCGTCCGCTGCGCCGGTTCGCGCCCGGCCGCTTGTGCCGCCTCGATCAGCTGGTCGGCCTCAAGACGGACGCCGTGCTGGGAGCCGGCCATGCGGGAGATGTTCTCCTCCATCAGCGTCCCGCCGAGGTCGTTGACGCCCCAGCGCAGCGCCTCCGTCGCCCCCTCAAGCCCCATCTTCACCCAGCTCGCCTGCATGTTGGTGACGCTGCGGCCGAGCGCCAGCCGGAAGGCGGCGGTGTGCTTGAGGTTCTCCTCGATCGAGATCTCCTCGATCCCGTGGGTGCGGCCGAGCATCGTGTTGAACGGGATGAAGGAGAGCGGGACGAACTCGGTGATCCCGCCAGTCCGCTCCTGCAGGGCGCGGATCACCCGCATGTGGCGGGCCAGCTCGCGCGGCTCCTCGATGTGGCCGAACATCACCGTCGAGGTGCTCCGCAGACCGGCGCGATGGGAGGCTTCGATGATCTCGACCCAGCGGTCGGCCGGGAGCTTGTTCGGCGAGATCCGCTGCCGCACGCCGTCGTCGAGCACCTCCGCCGCGGTCCCCGGCGTCGAGCCAAGCCCGCACTCGAGCAGGTACTCGAACACCTCAAGCGGCTCCTTGCCCGAGCGCTCGCAGGCCCAGTTGATCTCCATCGGCGAGTAGGCGTGCAGGTGCAACTGCGGCGCCACCTCCTTCGCCAGCCGCAGCCAGCGCCCGTACTCCTCCAGGGTCAGATCGGGATGGATCCCACCCTGCATGCAGAGCTCGGTGGCGCCGAAAGCGACGGCCTCTTCCACCCGCGCCGCGAAATCCGCCTCTGACACTTCGTAGGCGTCGGGCGAGCGCTTCCCCTGCCCGAACCCGCAGAAGGCGCAGCCGACGACGCAGACGTTGGTGAAGTTGATGTTCCGGTTGACGACGAAGGTGACCCTGTCCCCCGCCAGCTCCCGCCGCAGCTCGTCGGCGGCAACCCGCATCTCCTCGATCGCCTCGGGACGCGTCTCGGCGAAGAGAGCGGTCAGCTCGTCCTCGGAGAGCTCCTTGCCCTCGCGCCCCTTCTCGATCGCCAGCGGCGCCAGGTCCGAGTCGATCTTCTCTTCCGAGCGACGACCGGAGCCTTTGCGCGGGATGAAGCTCCAGTACTTCAGCTTGATCACGTCAAGAACCCCCTGCTCCATCCACTCCGGGTCCATGTACTGCGGATAGACGCAGAGCCGCTCGGTCAACGCGTAGCCCCGCGGCGCAAGCTCCTTCCGAACCTGATGCGGCGACGGGAACGGCTCCTCGGGCGAGATGTGATCGCCATTCGCGCTGAGCCCACCGAGGTCGGTAGCGCCAGCCTCAACCAGCTCAGGCCACCAGTCCGAGAGATTCGGCGGAACCTGCACCCCAACGTCAGGCATCAGCCGCTTGCACTCCCCGATCAACCTCTTGATCTCCTCGATCCCAACGGGGTTCGCCCACTGTGGCAGGGAGGGCGGGGGTGCCTCCTCAGGACACTCAACCCCGAGCCATAGCGAGGGGTGTCCTGAGGAGGCACCCCCGCCCTCGCCCGCCCACCGCTCCTGGGAAGCCTCGTCAGCGATCTCGGCGACCTCGGCCCCGTAGTACCTCGGGTGCGGCACGAAGTTCTGGAGGATCACCTCTTGCAGGTGGCCGTGGCGCGCGTGGCTGGCGGCGAGGGCTTCCAGCGATTCGACACGCTCATCCTCGGTCTCTCCGATGCCGACCAGGATTCCCGAGGTAAAGGGGATCTTCAGCTCTCCGGCGGCTTCGATCGTCGCCAGGCGCGCAGCCGGATGCTTGGTAGGCGAGCCGGCGTGGACCGTTTCCATCAGGTGCTCGGCGGTCGACTCCAGCATCAGCCCCTGCGAAGCCGTGACCTCCCGTAGGCGGGCCAGGTCTTCCTTGCTCAAGACCCCGAGGTTCGTATGGGGAAGCATCCCCCGCTCCATCGCCCGTTCGCAGGCCCATACGACATAGCTGGTGAAGTCCTTATGGCCCCAGGCGTTCAGGCGTTCGGCGACGACCGGGTTGACCTCAGGGCGCTCGCCGGTCAGGACCAGCAGCTCCTTGGTGTTCCGCCTGACCGCGTCGTCGAGGATCTTTTCGACCTCGGCCGGCGCGTGGATGTGGGCCTGGTGGGTGGCGAAGGCGCAGTACTTGCAGTAGCACTGGCAGGTCCGGGAGAGCGAGAGCGTGTAGTTGCGGGAGAAGGTGACCCGGCGCACGCCGCCCAAGCTACTGCACCGGCCGCGCCGGCACGCCCGGCCCAAGCCCGCCCGGAAAGCAAAAGCGCCGCCCGGTTGGGCGGCGCTTTTGAAGAATCTGCCTTGAGGGCTTGCCTCAGTCGGCGGGCTTGTCGCTGGTCGGGGTCGCCCGTTTCGGGACCGGCGGCCGCACGTGCTCCGGCGGTTCGGTCGGGGGCAGGCCACCCGGCTCGAGGACGAAGCGATAGACGACGGCTGCTACCAGGGAGCCGACGATCGGGCCGACGAGGAAGGGCCAGACGCCGCCCCAGGTGTTGCTGACGAGGGCGGGGCCGAACCAGCGGGCCGGGTTGAAGCCGGCGCCGGTCAGCGGGCCGCCGACCATGACGATGAATCCCAGCGTGGTGCCGATCGCCAGCGGCGCCCACTCCTTGAAGCTCTTCTCGGAGTAGACAGCGGTGAGGATGACGAGGACGAGGACAAAGGTCCCGATCGCCTCGACAATCGAGCCCTGGAAGTTGCCGCCGAGTAGGCCGCTCACTTCCAACGCCGCGTAGTTGGTGGCGCGTCCCTCGTCGAGTAGCAGGCCCTTGGCCAGCAGGGCGCCGAGGACGCCGCCGGAGAGCTGGGCCAGCATGTAGATGACCCCGTCCAGGGGTCGGATGCGGCGGATCACCAGCGCTGCCAGCGTCACCGCGGGGTTGAAGTGCCCCCCGCTGACGACGCCGAACATGACGATCAGCCCGAAGAGCAGAAATGCGTGGACGAGGCCGACGACGGCAAAGTCGGAGCCGAACTGGGCCTGACCGCCGGTCGAGACATACAGGATGACGACGCTGCAGATGAAGAAGACCAGCAATAACGTGCCGATCAGCTCAGCCAAATATGCGGCTAGACCTCTTTCCTGCACTCTTTCCTCCTCGATTCCCGTGATCTAGGTAAGCGGCGGCAGTGTACTCACATTCGCTGGATGAAATAGGTTCCGCCGCGCATGAGACGGGCTGTCGCGCTGCTGGCGGCCGCTCTCGCGCTCGCCGGGATCGCCGGCTGCGGGGGGAGCGGCGCGGAACCGGGCGCGCCGAAAGGCGCGACGCTCGTGCTCGATTTCGTCCCCAACGCGGTCCACAGCGGCATCTACGCGGCGCAGGCCGAAGGCCTCTACCGCGAGGCTGGAGTTGACCTGAAGGTGCAGGCGCCGGGCGAATCGACCGACGCGCCGAAGCTGCTCGGGGCGGGCAAGGTCGAGTTCGCGATCCTCGACATCCACGACCTCGGGATCGCCCGCGAGAAGGGCATCCCGTTGGTCGGCGTGATGCCGATCGTGCAGAAACCGCTGGCTTCGGTGATCGCCCGCGGGGACGCGGGTATCCGCAGCCCGCGCGACCTCGAGGGCCGCCCCGTAGGGGTCTCTGGGCTGCCCTCTGACGAAGCCGTCGTCGACTCGGAGGTCGAAGCCGACGGCGGCGACCCGGCCAAGGTCGACGAGGTAACGATCGGCTTCACCGCCGTCCCCTCCCTGGCCGCGGGCAAGGTCGATGCCGCCACCGGTTTCTGGAATGCCGAGGCGGTGGCGCTGCGCGAACAGGGCGTCCCGATCCACCTCTTCAAAGTCAACGAATTCGGCGCCCCGCCCTACCCCGAGCTCGTCCTCTGCACCTCCGAAAAGCTGCTGAAGAGCGACCCCGAACTGGTCGGCGAGGTGGTCTCAGCGACCGAAGAGGGATACGAAGCGACCGAGGAATACCCGGGTGACGCGCTCGACGACCTCCTCGCCGCCAACCGCAGCCTCGGCCTCGACAAAGCCGAACAGGAAGCTCAGCTGAAGGTCCTGCTGCCGTCGCTGCACCCTGCGCCCTTCGACAGGTCGGTGCTGAATGAATGGGCCGCCTGGGATCTCCAGCACGGCCTGCTGGAAAAGCCGCTCGATGTCGAAGCGGCTTTTTTTACTGACTGAGCTACCGACTGAGCAGCTTCCCGGCTAGGTCCGGCAGTTCGCGCGCCATCCGCGACCGCGGTACGACCAGGTCGACCCCGGCAGCCTCGGCCGCTTCCTTGGTCCCGACGTCGACGTGGGAGTAGTAGCCGAGCACCGGTATCCCCAGCCCGACCAGCGCTTCGGAGTTCTCGACGTCGAGGTCGGCGACGATCAGGTCTTTGCCGTCCCAGGTCGTCTCCTCGATCGCCGGGGCGGTCGTCACCTCGTGCCCGGCCGCGCTCAGCTGCGCCTCGACTTTCGAGCCGAGCATCAGGTCGGTGGAGATGCTGAGGACATTCGCCATGCGGCCTCCCCTACCCGGTCGGCGCTAAAGCGCGCGGCGCCGGCGGAACTCTTCGCGAACGCTCTCCGGGCGGCCCCACATCTGCACGACCTCCGAACGCCCCTCGCGCACCTCGGCGACCCGCAGCTCGCCCTTCACACCAGCCGCGTCGAGCCGCTCGAGCACGGCGGCGACGGTCTCCGCCGCGGCGGCGTGGCCGAAGCTGTGGGCGACGAGGAAGCGCCACTGCCAGCCCTCCGTCGGGTGCTGGTAGACCTGAGCGTTCACCTGGCTGACGGCGACCGCAGTGTCGACGTACTGGGAGGCGTCCTCGATCCGCAGGTCGACCTCGAGGTCGGTCCAGTCGGGCGGCAGGGTGTCGAAGATGCGCTGGAAGTCGCCGGCGAGTGCCACGACCCCAAGCCTAGCTAGCCGAAGAAGACCTGGAACAGCAGGAAGACGTTGAGGGCGATGATCAGGCTCGCCAGCACGCCGGCCAGGGTGCTCAGCCAGCGTGGGTTGACCAGGTCCCCCATCACTTCCTTGTTCGCGGCGATCACCAGCAGCGGGACCAGGGCGAAGGGGATGCCGAAGGAGAGGACGACCTGGCTGCCGACTAGCGCATCGGTGGGGTCGAGGCCGATCGCGAGGACGAAGAGGGCCGGCGCCAGGGTAATCGCCCGGCGCAGGAAGAGCGGGATCTGGCGCTCGATGAAGCCCTGCATCACGACCTGCCCAGCCATCGTCCCGACCGAGGAGGAGGCGAAGCCGGAGGCGAGGAGGGCGACGCCGAAGATCGTCGCCGCCCGATCGGAGACCAGGGTCTGCAGCCCTTCGTAAGCACCGTCAATCGAGTCCACCCCGGTCAGGCCACTGGTGTGGAAGAGGGCGGCGGCGACGATCATCATCGAGAGGTTGACCAGGCCGGCAAGCGAGAGGGCGATCACCACGTCGACTTTCTCGAAGCCGAGGATCCGCTTGCGCTCAGCGCTGTTGCGGCCGACGATCCGCCGCTGGGTCAGGGCCGAGTGCAGGTAGACGACGTGCGGCATCACCGTCGCGCCGATGATCCCGGTGGCGAGCAGGAGGCTCTCGGTGCCGGAGAAGCCGGGGACGACCAGGTGCTTGGCGACTTCGCCACCGTCGGGACCGGCGTCGAAGAGCTCGAAGACAAAGGAGGCGACGACGACGCCGACGAGGACGGTGATCCCGGCCTCGAGCCGCCGGTATCCCATCTGCTGCAAGCCGAGGATCGTGAAGGCGCCGACACCGGCGATGATTCCGGCCGGGAACAGGGGGATGCCGAAGAGAAGGTTGAGGCCGAGCGCAGCGCCGACGACCTCGGCGATGTCGGTCGCCATCGCCACCAGCTCGGCCTGTAGCCAGAGGCCGATCGAGGTGCGGCGGCTGAAGCGCTCGCGGCAGAGCTCGGCGAGGTTGCGGCCGGTCGCGATCCCCAGCTTTGCCGACTGGGTCTGGACCAGCATCGCGATCAGGTTGGCTGAGAGGACGACCCAGAGCAGCAGGTAGCCGAACTTGGCGCCACCGGCGATGTTGGTGGCGAAGTTGCCGGGGTCGATGTAGGCGACGGCGGCGATGAAGGCGGGGCCAAGGAAGGGCCAGATGCGGCGGACGCCGCGGTGGTGGCCGTCGAGCGAGCGGTAGGCAGCTTCGGCGACCGCCGCCTCGCCGGGGAGGACGTCCTCGGGGTGGGCGGCCCGGCCCCGCAGCTCCTCGACGACCGCTTCCCCTGGCGGCGGTGCCGGCTTCACGCACTCCCCCAGGTCGGCGGCACCAGGTCGGGGCCGGGGATCGGCGTCCCGTGCGGGTCGTGGCGTGGTTCGCCGAGCTTCGCCGCGATCAGCGCCTCGAGCTCCTCGGAGATGTAGTGCTCGAGCACCTCCGCCTCCTCGTGGACGCGGTCCTCGGGCATCCCGAGCGCCTCGGAGAGATAGGCCTCGATCAGCCGGTGGTGGCGGATCACCTCGAGGGCGACCTTCTCCCCCGCGGGCGTCAAGCTGACGCCCTTGTAAGGCATGTAGTTGACGAGGCCGAGCTCGGCGAGCTTCTTCAGCATCGAGGTCGCGGTTGCCGGCGTCACCCCGAGCCGCTGGGCGACCTCGCCGTTCAAGACGAGCCCGTCGCGCTCCTCGGAGATCGCGTAGATCGTCTTCGCGTAGTCCTCTATCGCCTGAGAGTTAGACACGTCTAAATCGAGAGTTTGACACATCTAAAACGGGGGTGGGGTGACTCCTACCGGACGCCTTCGGCTTGAGTGTCCGTACGGAGTCACCCCACCCCCGTAGGAGCCGGTTTCTAGAATCGTTCTGATGGCCGTCTTGGTTGAGCTCGATGGGCAGTACCGGCAGCTGCGCGAGGAGTGCGGGCTGCTCGACCGTTCCGAGCGCGGCAAGCTGCTGATCAGCGGCGCCGAGGCGGCCGATTACCTGCAGGGGCAGCTGACCAACGACGTCGAGGCGATCGGGCCGGGCGAGGGAACCTACGCGGCGCTCCTCGACCGCAAGGGGCACCTGCAGGGGGACATGCGGGTGCTGCGACCGGGCGCGGGTCCCGATCTCCTGCTCGACACCGAGCCCGAGGCGCTCGAGGCGGTGCGGCGACACCTGGGGATGTACAAGATCGGCCGTGAGGTCGACGTCGCCGACGTGACCGCGGAGCGGGCGCTGCTCTCGCTGATCGGCCCGCGCGCGGTCGAGATCGCCGGCTGCGCGGCGCTGCCGGAGAACTTCTGCGAAGAGGTGACGATCGCCGGGACCTCGGTCCTCGCAGTCGGCACCGACGCCGGGATCGACCTGATCTTCGAGGCCGAGGCGCGCGAGCGCGTCGCCGAAGCGCTGCTATCCGCCGGTGCCGCCGAGGTTACCCCCGAGGCGGCCGAGATCCTGCGGATCGAGTCCGGCCGCCCCCGCTTCGGGGCCGAGATGGGGACGGAGACGATGCCCGCCGAGGCCGGGATCGTCGAGCAGGCGGTCAGCTTCACCAAGGGCTGTTACATCGGCCAGGAGACGGTCGCCCGCCTCCACTACAAGGGCAAGCCGAACCGCCACCTGCGCGGGCTGAAACTGAGCGCGGCCGCCGGCGTGCAGCCCGGCAACGCAGTTCTCCTCGGCGAGAAAGAGGTCGGCAGGCTCGGCAGCACCGGGGTCTCCCCCGCCTTCGGCCCAATCGGGCTGGCGATCCTGCGGCGCGAGGCAGAGCTCGGCGCCACCGTCGCCGTAGGTGAAGATGGCGTTACGGCTGAAGTAACCGCCCTCCCCTTCAGTTAGATTCAGCCCCGATGGGGCCCGGGAGAGCCAAAGCATTCGCGGTCGTCGCCCTCGCCGGCGCCGCCCTCCTCGCCGGCTGCGGCGAATCCCGCCACGCCAACGAGCAGCGGCCGGCGGTCTCGACCCGGGTCAGCGTCGTGATCAACCCGCACGAACTGATCGTGCAGCCGACGAAGGTCGGCGTCGAAGCGGAACCGACCCAGGAAATCGAGCAGAACCAGGACCACCCGGCGCCGCCGATCAAGACGAAGGCGCCGCTCGACCTCACCGTCGTCGCCGCAAACCAGACGGCGAAGGACACGAAACTGAAGATCACCGGCACCAAGAGCGGCGAATCGGACACGGTCTACGCCCACAGCCCCGGCACCTTCGGCTTCAACCTCCCGGCCGGGAGTTACACGATCACCGCCGTCGGCATGCCGGAGGCGCGGCCCGCCCACCTGACGGTGGGCAGCTTCCGCGCCTCCTCACAGAACGCCGTCCTGCTGCCTTAGCCGGCTAGCCGATGTCGATTGGGATCTGGGGCCCCTCCACGAACCCGAAGTCGGTGAAGCCTTTCAGTGTGTAGTTGCCTGTAACCGTGATCGGAAGCGGTTCGAAGGCGTTCGCTCCGCAGATCGCCGCCGGGCCGATTGTGCTCAGACCGTTGAACGTCGCGTTGGTTGTCGTGAGGATGTCCGGGGGCACCGCACCCGGTGTGTTGTGGTAGATGCCGGCCGGCACCGGTCCCTGGGGAGCGATGTCGTATGTGCATGTCGAAAAGTTTCCGGCATGGGTGAACGCGTTTTCGTAGATGTGGATTTCGAGCTGCTGCCCGGCCGGACAAGTGAGCCAGGCCTGCGTCCTCCCTGTGTTCGGCGAGACGATGCCTGTGGTCGCCGGTTTGCTGACGCCCACGGTGTAATGGCAGCCGTTGGTTGTGACTGTCACCGGCAGCCCGCCCGGGTTCGAGATGCAGTTGCCGTAGATCGGCTTGAATGTCACCGGGTCCGTTGGGCCCATCAGTGTGGAAGTCAGGTCCGATGTGGCGCATTCGACGTTGCGATTCGCGATGTCGAAGCTGGGACCGGGTCCCTGCGCACCTGTGATTGTCGCCGGGTATTCCGGGGCTGTCAGTGCACCTGTTTCGGCGTGCGCAGCCGAGGCCATCACGGCACACAGCGCTGCCGCGCTGACCGCGATCCCCAGAGTTTTGAACAGACGAGTCATTGATTCATTCCTTTCCTTGAACTGGTCCGTCCCAATATGGGACTCGTCCATTCATAACCGCCCTGACCGCAATACTCAAGAAATCTTTGAGCATTTAGAGACAGGCTCGTCCCTCTGAACCCGCTGCAAGCGGCGTTTCAGGACAGCTGTTCCGTCTGGGCGGCGCGTCAGCCTGGGTTGCATGACGATCGCCCTCGTAATCGCTGTGCTCGTAATCGCCGTCCTCGCCTACCTGCTGGCCACCCGGGAGACCGCGGAGCCACAGGAGCAGCCCGACCTCGCCCCCGCGATCCAGGAAGCGGCGCAGGAAGCGACCTCGCGCGCGCTCACCGACCTGCTGAAAGTCGGCGAGGCGGAGCGCAAGCGCGACACCGAAGCGGCAGAGGCGGCGCTGGCCAAGCGCGAAGCCGAGTTCCGCCGGCTGACCGCGCCGATCGACGAGAACCTGAAACGGATCGAGCGCGAGGTCTCGACCCTGAGCCGCGAGCGCAAGGCGGCTGACGGGGCGATGCAGACCCTGCTCGGCGAGATGAAAGTCGGTCTCGGCGACCTCGGATCCCAGACCAGCACCCTGGTGAAGGCGCTGCGGCAGCCGAAGACGCGCGGCGAATGGGGCGAGGTGCAATTGAAGCGCTGCGTCGAGATCGCCGGGATGACCGAGCACGTCGACTTCACGATCCAGACGACGCTGCACAGCGACGAAGGGATGCTGCGGCCGGACGCGATCGTGATGCTGCCGGCGGGCCGCAAGGTCGTGATCGACTCAAAGGTGCCGCTCGACGCCTACCTCGAGGTGCTGGAAGCCGAAGACGAAAGCACCCGGCGGGGAGAGCTGATGCGGCACGCGCGCCAGGTCCGCGACCACATCACCAAGCTCGCTTCGAAGCGCTACCAGGACCAGTTCGAGAGCGGCGACTCTCCCGACTTCGTCGTCTGCTTCATGCCATCCGAGGCGGCGCTCCACGCCGCCTTCGAGGCGGAGCCAGCGCTCTACGACTACGCGCTTGAGCAGAAGATTTTGATCGCGACGCCGACCACCCTGGTCGGGCTACTGCGCACGATCGAGCTCGGCTGGAGACAGGAGCGGATCGCGGCCGAGGCGCAGGAGATCGCCACCGCAGCCAACGAGCTCTACGGACGGGTCGGCACCTTCCTCGGCCACCTCTCGAAGGCCGGGCGGCAGCTCAACTCCGCGGTCGGCGCCTACAACGACGCGATTGGCTCAGCCGAGACCCGCGTGCTGCCGCAATTGCGCCGGATCCAAGAGCTGGGCGCGACCCGTGGCGAGGACGTCGAGGTGCCGAAGCGGATCGAGCGGCAGACCAAGCCCGTCGTCGCGAAAGAGCTGGAAGGGCTCGACGGCGGCGGCGAGGACTCGCCGGGCGAGCTTCCCGAAGCCAAAGCCGCCTAAGTACGGCTTTCGCGGCGCTTAACTAGGATTCGACGCCCCCTTTAACGACCCGCGGAGGAGCCTGTTTTGGCCGTTGACACGAGTGCCGTCTCGAAGTTGGACGTAGAGCCCGGAACGCTGCCGGAGACGATGGCGGCGTGGGTGATCCGCCAGGAGCGCGAGGGCGAACCGAAAGACGCCTTCCAGCTCGAGCAGATCGAGGTTCCCGAGCCCGGGGCCTTCGAGGTGATCGTGCGGGTGATGGCGGCCGGGGTCAACTTCAACAACGTCTGGGCCTCACTGGGCGAGCCGGTCTCGATCTTCGGCTATGGCGACCACCCCGAGTTCGGCCACCACATCGGCGGCTCCGACGCCTCCGGCGTGGTCTGGAAAGTCGGCGAGGGCGTCACTCGCTGGAAGGTCGGCGACGAGGTCGTGATCCACTGCAACCAGGCCTCCTACGAGGACGTTGAGGTCCACGGGCTCGACCCGATGGCGGCACCGAGCCAACGAATCTGGGGCTACGAGACCACCTGGGGCTCCTTCGCCCAGTTCACCAAGGTCCAGGCGCAGCAGCTGCTGCCGAAGCCGCGCAACCTCTCCTGGGTCGACTCCTCCTCCTACGGCCTCACCTACTTCACCGCCTACCGGATGCTGATGGACCAGTGCAACCTGCAGGCCGGCCACAACGTCCTCATCTGGGGCGCGGCCGGCGGTCTCGGCGTCTTCGCCGTCCAGCTCTGCAAAGCGGCCGGGGCCAACGCGGTCGGCGTCGTCTCTTCCGACGAGAAGGGCGAGCTGATCAAGAAGCTCGGCGCCGTCGACTACGTCAATCGCAACGAGTTCCGCGAGATGATGCGGACCGACGACAACCTCACCGACCCCGCCGCTGACAAGGAGCGCTTCAAGGCCTCGCGAGCCTTCGCCAAAAAGGTGAAAGGGATCCTCGGCGACGCCCCCGACATCGTCTTCGAGCACGTCGGCCGCGCCACCTTCCCGACCTCGGTTTTCACCGTCAAACCGTTCGGTAAGGTCGTGATCTGCGGCGCCACCTCGGGCTACCAGCTCGACTTCGACGTCCGCTACCTGTGGATGAAGCAGAAGCAGATCATCGGCTCCCACTTCGCCAACGCCTACGAGTGTATGAAGGCGAACCAGCTGATGGCCGAGGGCAAGGTGCGGCCGGTGCTGTCGGAAACGATGGGCTTCGACGGCGTCCCCGGTGCTCACCAGCTGATGCACGAAAACAAGCACCTCGGCAAGATCGCAATCCTGGTCGGCGCTGAGTCAGAGCAGGAGGGCCAGCACGAGGACGGCCCCGGCGCGATCCGCGCGGAGGTGGGTGCCTGATGGAGGTCTGCACGCTCGACTGGCACATCACCCCGATGCGGGCCGACCGCTTCCTCGACCTCTGGGAACCGATGGCGGCCAAGGCGCCGGCCTACGGTGCTAAGAGCTGGTCGCTGACCCGCTCGATCGACGACCCGCTGGCGATCCGCCAGACGATGGTCTGGGAGAACCGTGCCGACTTCGAACGCTATTGGTTCTCGGACGAGATCGCGCACGCCCGCGCCTCGGTCATCGACCTCTACGACATCCCGCTGCTCCCCGCCTGGCACACCCTGCTCGCGGCGGAATAGGCCGACTGCCAACGGCAGTCGGCGCTTAGCAGCGCTCCAGGGGCGCCATCGTCAGGCCGGCGCCCTCGAGCAGCTCCCAGTAGTGCTCGGCCGGCTCGCGCGGGCCGGTCCAGACGATCGCCTGGCCGCCGGTGTGGATCTGCTCGGCGATCCGGTGGCCCTGGTCGAGGCTGACCCCGGGCAGGACCCGGGAGAGGGTCTGGGCGACGTGGTCGAAGGTGTTGTAGTTGTCATTACGGACGATCACCCGCCAGTTGCCGCCAAGGCCGGAGTCGGGACCGGCCGTGCGCGGGCGCTCGATCGTGCTGGTCGACATCGCAGTGATTATGCCCCGGGAAACGCTGGAGTTAAAGCGACTTAGAAGGGGCTCGGGACCCGGACGACGACGTCGTCGACGCTGGCGACGATGCCATTGCCGTTCTTGACCGTGCCGACGACGACGGCCGAGGCGCGGCCGGTGAGGTCGCCGGCCCCCGCGTCTTTGGCTTCGCCGATGAGTTTGCTGCCGACGTAGGCGAAGAGGCGAGCCTGGCCCTTTTCGGGACCGCTGGTGACGTTGACCGCCCGCAGCCGCAGCTTGTTCGCTTCGTTGATGCCGACGACCGCTTTCTCGTTCTTGGCGATCGCTAGGTATTTAGTGCCTTCACTCGTCACCTTGATCAGCTGCGCCTTTTTCTGCCGCGGGAAGACCAGGAGCGCGTACTTGGAACCGCCGCCGGCGCGGAGCATCAGGCCTAGGTAGGCCTTGCGCTGCAGGGCGGTTGGGGTGCCGCTGAGCAGGCGCTCGGTGGCGGCGATCTCGAGGTCGCGTCCGAGCACCGGCGTGCGGAAGGAGCAGGAGCTGGTCGCCTTGCCGATCGTGATCCGCATCGCCCCCGCCGAACCGGCGCGGGCGCAGCTCTTGCCGGAGAGCTTGACCAGCTGGCTGCGCTGGGCGAGCGACTCCATCCCATTGCGGTAGATGCCGATCATCGCCGCGCCGGCGACAGCGCAGACGATCAGGCCGGCGGCGAGCGCGGCCAGGAAGGCAGATGAGAAGCGAAGCTTCATCGAGTCGGGAGCCTAAACACAGGCAGGGCCGAAAGATGCGCCTCGGGCCGGCTTGGGCGGCGGATTTCGGTCACTGTCGGCCTCTTCCCATCCCAAATATCATTTAGCGCATGAGCGACCACCGACTTCCCCAGCCCGATCGCCCGTGGGTGATGCGCACCTACGCCGGCCACTCCGACGCCCGCCGTTCGAACGAGCTCTACCGCAAGAACCTGGCCAAGGGCCAGACGGGGCTCTCGGTGGCCTTCGACCTGCCGACGCAGACCGGCTACGACCCCGACCACGTCCTCGCCCGCGGCGAGGTCGGCAAGGTCGGCGTCTCGGTCGCCCACAAAGGCGACATGCACCAGCTGATGGACGGGATTCCGCTCGGCGAGATGAACACCTCGATGACGATCAACGCGACCGCGGCCTGGCTGCTGGGGCTCTACGTGACGGTGGCGGAGGAGAACGGGGTGAATCGTGACCAGCTCAAAGGCACGACCCAGAACGACATCATCAAGGAGTACCTCTCGCGCGGCACCTACGCCTTCCCGCCGGAGCCCTCGATGCGGCTGATCGCCGACATGGTCGCCTTCAGCGTCAACGACGTGCCGAAATGGAACCCGACCAACATCTGCAGCTACCACCTGCAGGAGGCCGGGGCGACGCCGGTGCAGGAGATCGCCTACGCGCTCTCGACCGGGATCGCCGTCCTCGACGAGGTGAAAGCCCGCGGCCAGGTCGCCGACGAGGACTTCCCCAAGGTCTTCGGCCGCATCTCCTTCTTCGTCAACGCCGGCATCCGCCTCGTAGAGGAGATCGCAAAGCTCCGGACGATGAGCGCGCTCTGGCAGCAGATCGGCCGCGAGCGCTACGGGGTCACCGACGAGAAGATGCTGCGCTTCCGCTACGGGGTGCAGGTCAACTCGTTGGGGCTGACCGAGGCGCAGCCGGAGAACAACATCCAGCGGATCGTGCTCGAGGCGCTGGCGGTGACGCTCTCCCGCGACGCCCGCGCCCGGGCGATCCAGCTGCCGGCTTGGAACGAGGCGATGGGCCTCCCCCGCCCCTGGGACCAGCAGTGGAGCCTGCGAATCCAGCAGGTGCTGGCGAACGAGACCGACCTGCTCGAGTACCCCGACATCTTCGAGGGTTCCCACGTGATGGAGGGCCTGGTGGCCGAGCTGACCGAGGGGGCACGGGCGGAGATGGTCGTGGTCGAGGAGCACGGCGGCGCCGTCAACGCTGTCCCCTACATGAAGGCCCGCCTGGTCGAGAGCCACCGCGAGCGGGTGGCCCGGATCGAGGCCGGCGAGCAGAAGGTGATCGGCCAGAACTCCTTCACCGAGACCGAGGACTCGCCGCTGACCGCGGGCGCCGACGGCGGCATCCTCACCCCCGACCCCGAGGTCGAGCGCGAACGGATCGAGGCGCTGGCCGAGTGGAAGGCCGAGCGCGACGAGGACGCGGTCAAGGCGGCCCTTGAGGACCTGGCCAAGGCCGCGGCTGATGAGAGCGTCAACATCATGCCGGCGACGATCGCCGCCGCCAAGGCTGGCGCGACCACGGGTGAGTGGGCGGAAACGATGCGTGAGGTCTTCGGTCCCTACCGGGCGCCGACCGGCGTCGACGGCGCCTCCGCACCTTCGACCCCCGACCAGCTGAAGGAGATTCGCCGCCGGGTCGACGAGACTTCCGGGCAGATCGGCCACCGGATCAAGATCCTGGTCGGCAAGCCCGGCCTCGACGGGCACTCCAACGGCGCCGAGCAGGTGGCGCTGCGGGCCCGCGACGTCGGCATGGAGGTGATCTACCAGGGCATCCGCCTCACCCCCGAGGAGATCGCCGAGTCCGCCGTACAGGAGGATGTCGACGTGGTCGGCCTCTCGATCCTCTCCGGCTCGCACCTGGAGCTGATCCCGGAGGTCGTGCGGCTGCTGAAGGAGGAGGGCCTCGAGGTGCCGGTGGTGGTCGGCGGGATCATCCCCGTCGCCGACGCCGAGCGCCTGCGCGAGGCCGGCGTCGCCGGCGTCTACACGCCAAAGGACTTCGACGTCAACAAAATCATGGGCGAGATCGTCGAGCTCGTGGGACAGAAGGCCAAAGCCGTCGCCTGACGCCCAACCGCTCCGCTCGCAACAATGATGGGATGAGCGAGCTCAACGGCGAGCCGGGGGCCTGGCTGCGGTGCTACCGCTGCTGGTCTCAGAACCTCGAGATCCAGATCCACTACGACGCGATCCGCCGCGTCGATCCTGAGTCAGGCTCTCTGGCCGACGGCGTCGACGAGGTCCAGGAATCGGTCGTCCAGTGCCTCGACTGCATGCACGATCAGCCCCACCTCACCTTCGAAGGCGACCGGGTGGTGGCGATCGGGGATCGCTGGGAACGGATGGTCGCCGGTACCCCTTGGGTCGCCTCCTGCACCGTCACCGTCGATCAGGACCGGGTCGAGAGCTGCTCCGGCCCGGAGGCGATCGAGTTCCTCACCTACGGCGCCTTCGGCGACGCCGGCGTGCGCGAGTTCTTCACCCACGTCCGCTTCCACAAGCACGACGACGAGCAGATCGTCATTCACCTCCTGGTCGAGCTCTACGCCCGCTCCGCGCAGGAGGCGACCGAGGTGCTCGAAGAGGCGGCCCAGGGCCAACTAGAGATCACCTCGCTGGCCGAGGAGTCACGCCCCCCGGCGCACGCCTCCGGCGAGGCGCACTGACTCTCGGCGTTGGTGCAGTTGCATACGGCCGTTGGGCGAACTACGGTCGAGTTATCAGAGCTTTCTGTGCCATCTTCCTGATCGCCCTGCTTGTTGCCGCAGCAGCGGCTGATGCGTCTGTCGTAGAACGGCTGGCCGGTCTCGAGAGCCCGACCACTTCCCCCTACGACTTTGATCAGGTGAGCACCAACTGCACCGGCAGCTCGGCCGCGCGGGATACGAGCAAGGCCTATGCCGGCGTTGCTTCCCTCAAAGTCCACATTGAAGCGACCGAATGCTCTCCCTACGCTCGCGGAATCTTCAACAGCAACTCCCCGAACCACATCGTCGAAGGAGACGACCTCTGGTTTGGTGCCGCCCTGTTCCTCCCCACTGGATTCTTCAGCGCTCACACGAAATACACGGACCTCATCCGGATCGACTCCTATGTGAACGACAGCGGAACGCTCAACAAATCCTCTGAACAGCAAAGCATCAATTTCGCGAGCTTCAGCAATGACGACGTCTACGTCCAGGCTGAATCGAGCGAAGGGGCGAAAACCCTCGTAGGTCCGCTTTCGCCGTCCGTTCTCTCAGAGAACTCCTGGCATTGGGTTGAGATTCATGCTCATCTCGACAAAGACGCGGGTGAAGCGTCAACCCAGCTGAAGATTGACGGCGTAAGCCAAGGGTCTTCCACCGGCGCCAACCTCTTCGCAGGTCGCGCGGACTTCAATCGACTTCGCTACGGACTCGTATCGGCGGGGAGCACCGGCTCGGGGAACCTGACGATGTACGTCGATCGGGCTTCGATTAGCAAAAGCGAACGCGGGCCCTGAAGCGCTTTTGGTGAGTTAACCCGCCTATAGCCGGGCTAACTCACCAAAAGCAGTCCTACTCGACGTTGTCCGCGGCGGGTTCGGGCGACTCGCCGGGGTTCTTCTTCGGGACCAGCACCAGGCGCTTGAACTCGGCGACCAGGACGCCGTCCTGGTTGAGGACGCGGGTGTGGACCTTGACGATGCCGCGGTCGGGCTTCGATTTCGAGGGCTTGACGGCGAGGACCTCGGTCTCGCAGAAGAGGGTGTCGCCGTGGAAGACCGGGTTCGGGTGGCTGAGCTCTTCGGTCGCCAAGTTGGCGATCGCCTTGCCGGAGATGTCGGAGACCGACATCCCGAGGGCGAGCGAGTAAACGAGCGGGCCGACGACGACGTTTTTGCCCTGCTGGGAGCCGCTGGCGTAGACGTCATTGAGGTGCAGCGGGTGGTGGTTCATCGTGATCAGGCAGAAGAGGTGGTCGTCGGCCTCGGTCACGGTCTTCGCCGGCCAGTGCTTGTAGTTGGCGCCGACCTCAAACTCCTCGAGGTAGCGGCCGTAGCTGTGCGCGCCGGTCGCCTCGCGCTCTGCCTGGTCGGTGGTCAGCTCGTACGTCTGGTCAGTCATCGGTGGGTGTCGTCTCCTTGGAAGTTTGGCGGCGCGGGATGCTATCTGGAGGCCGCGGAAGACCGCTTGGCCGCCGCGTAGAGCGCCGTGTACTTCGCGTCGCCGCCGACCGTGAGCCCGCGGTGGCGGGAGGTGCCGAGGCTGCGAGTGCCGGCCAGCCAGCGCTGGAACCGCAGCGTCCGCCCCTTTCGGTGGATCGTCGCCGGGGCGGTCAAGGAGGTGTCGGTGCCGACAGCAAGTTCGGCCGAGAACGGCGCGGCTGACCGCACCGCGCCGAGCCGCAGCGGCACACCTGCCGGCTTGGAGATCAGCCGCAGATGGGCCGGCGCCGGCGTTGGCGGAACGAGCGGCGGCGGCGAAAGCGGGGTGTTGCCGCCACCGGTGCTGGGCGGCTGTTCTTCTTTGGGTTCCTCATGCGGCGATGGAGGCCCGTAGTGGGCGACGAGATCGAGGTCGGTCAGGCTGGTGACTTCGTGGACCCGCGGCAGGCCGTCCGACCAGCTGGCAAATTCGTATTCCTGGCCGCCGATCGTCGCCGTTTGCGGCGCGGAGACCGTGGTGGTACCGCCGGCCATCATCGTCACTTTGGCCGGATCGGTAGAGATCACGTTTTCGAGCCCAAGCGGTATCCCGGCCGGGTCCGATTCGACGCCCACTTCAACCGTCCGAGGGTAGATCTCAACGTCCTTACTGTCGGTCATCCCCCGTGAGTCGGTCGCGGTGAAGATCAGTTTGAGATGGGATGGGAACTCATGTGCCGGCGCCACGAAGCTGCCGCTCGCGGTGTCGGCGCTGGTGATCGGATGCTCGTGACATTCGGAGGGGCAGTGCTCGAGCCGGAACTCCCAGTGCGGCGTCAGGCCCGATCCAAAGGTTTGTCCGTCGGGGTCGGTCGCCGTCGCTTCATAAGCGATGGTTTCGCCGACCGCCCATTCGAGGCTCGACGAAGGTTTTTTGATCGTCACTTGCGGTGGGCCTTTGTCGCCGGGGTAGAGATTGACCGAGGCGACCGAGGTGTGGCTGAAGTCGTCGCTCACCCGCACTTTCGCGGTGACGTTGGTCGCGGTGGTGTATTCGTGGCTGACGGTCGGCGTGGTCGCGTCGTCAAATTCGCCATCACCATCGAGGTCCCAGGCGTAGTGGATGCTGTCGCCTTCGCCGAGGTCAGGATCGGTCGAGCCCGAGGCGTCGAAGTTCACTTTCAGCGGCGTCGCCCCATAGGTCTTGTCGGCTTCGAGCTGAGCGGTCGGCGCCTGGTTGCCCGGGAAGTACCGAAGTTCGACGACGCTGTCGTCGTAGAAGTTGGGGAAGTAGATGGCCCCGTCGGGTCCCTGGACGAGGTCCACCGGGTTGAACAATTCCCCTTCATCCCTGACCGCGAAGTTGGCAACGGTGGCCGGATCGGGCGCGCCCCCCGCCCCTTTTTCCATCGTCCAGATACAGCCGCGGGCGGCATCGGAGAAGAAGAGGGCACCGCGGTATTCGGGCGGGTAGAGGTCTTCGGCGGCAACCCCGGTCGGGTCGTAGAAGGCGAGGCCGGCGACCGCCGAGCCCGCCCACGGAGGGCAGGCGTCGCCGGAGAAGAGGCGGCCGTTGTAGCCCGGCGTCTGCGGGTGCGGGTAGGCGAAGAACGGCGCCCTCACGCTCGACGGGTTGTTGTAGAGAAAGGCGCAGAACGGTTTGCCCTGTTCTTCTTCAGCCGCTTTCCAGCGCGCTTGCACGATGTTTCCGGAGGGCCCGCCCTCGTAACACGGCCAGCCGAAGTTGACCAGCCCCTGGCCCGGCGCGGGGGGGGAGGTCAGCCTGTCGATCTCCTCCCAGAGGTCCATCCCGACGTCGCCGATGTAGACGTTGCTGGTGCCGGGCTGGATCGTGAACCGGTAGGGATTGCGGTTGCCCTCCGAGATGATCCGCCGCGCCGCGACGTCTTCCTGGCCCCCCGCGGAGAGCGGGTTGAGGGCCAGCGGGTTGTTCGGCATCGCCGCCCCGGTTTCGCGGTTGACGCGGATGATTGCGCCGTTGTAGTCGGTCGGATCGCTGTTCGTGGCCGGGGTCTTCAGGTCCTGCGCCCGCAGCGAGCCGCCTTCATACGGAGGGTCTTTGCACGGGTTGCCCTGCTGGCCCCAGTCGAGGTTCCCCCAGCTGGCGCCGTCGCCGCCGCTCATCAGCAGCGCCCCTTCGCTGTCGAACTCGATGTCCCCAATCGAGTGGCTGCTGGTCTGCTGGCACCAGCTGTTGACCAACACTTCTTCGGAGGTGGGGTCCACCGGGCCGCCGACCGCGACGTTGGTGGCGGGATTGATTTTGATCCGCGCCAAACGGCCGCTGACCAAGCAATCGACGCCGTTGTTGATCGCCTCTTCGCATTCGTCGCCGCCATCGGAGTAATGGGTGTGGGTCGAAAGCGAGGAGTCGCCGCCGATCGGCGCGTCGTAGGTGTAGCTGAGGTAGATGTAGGGCTTGGTCGGGTATTCGGGGTCGAGCTTCATCCCGAGGATGCCGCGATCGCCTTTCGCCATCACCTTGTCAAGGATGCTGAGGACGAGGGTCGACGTCGTGTCTTCCTTCGAGTCGAACTCGACGACCCGCCCGTTGCGCTCGGCAACGAAGATCTTGCCGTCGGGCGCGAACTCCAGCGTGGTCGGCTTCTGCACCCCGTTGTTCCAGTTCGGTGCGGTGGCTTTGGCGAAGGGCAGGGTCCGGGCCTGGAAGCCGGGTGGCAGATCGACCGCGCCCGCGCCAGGGCTCAGCGCCAGCAGCAGCAAACCCAACAGGAAAAGCAGAGTCGATACGCGCATCGCTGCCACCAGCGGCGCCGATTTCAGCACCTTCAAGATGTCCCCCCTTTGAACAGGACGTGGATTATGCAGACAACCCCTCGAACTGGCAAATGTCGCGGTGAGCTGAGATGCCGAGTGCGCCGGGACGGTATCTAGACTGCCCGCGATGCAGATCGGGATCATCGGCCTTGGCTACGTGGGCCTACCGCTTGCCGTCGCCTTCGCCGAAGAAGGGTGCGACGTCGTCGGCCTCGACGTCGACGCCTCGAAGGTCGAGGCGCTGAACGCCGGCCGCAGCTACATCGAGGACGTACCGAGCGAGGCGCTGGCGCCACTGGCCGGGAAGCTGCGGGCGACGAGCGACTACGCCGAGCTGGCGGCCAGCGACGCAGTGATCATCTGCGTTCCAACCCCGCTCAGCGACTCGCGCGAGCCCGACCTCGGGCCGCTGGAGGCTTCGGCGCGGGCGCTGGCGCAGGTGCTGCGCTCGGGGCAGCTCGTCGTGCTGGAGTCGACCACCTACCCGGGGACCACCCGCGACCGCCTCCTCCCCATCCTCGAGACCTCCGGCCTCACCGCCGGCAGCGACTTTCACCTTGCCTTCTCTCCCGAGCGGATCGACCCCGGCCGCACCGATTACACCGTGCGGACGACCCCGAAGCTGGTCGGCGGCGTCACCGAGGCCTCGACCGAGCGTGCCCGCGACCTCTACTCGGAGATCTGCGACACCGTGATCGTCCTCTCCAGCCCCGAGGCGGCCGAGCTCTCGAAGCTGCTGGAGAACATCTTCCGCTCGGTAAACATCGCCCTCGTGAACGAGCTCGCCCAACTCTGTGACCGGCTCGAGATCGACGTCTGGGAGGTGATCGAGGCCGCCTCAAGCAAGCCCTTCGGCTTCATGCGCTTCGACCCGGGGCCGGGGATGGGCGGCCACTGCCTGCCGGTCGACCCCTTCTACCTCGCCTTCCGAGCCCGCCAGCTCGACTTCTATCCGGAGTTCATCGAGCTGGCCGGGAAAGTGAATCAGGCGCAGCCGAGCTTCTGCGTCGAACGAATCGAGCGAGCGCTGAACGGCGTGCGCAAGCCGGTCAACGGCTCCCGCGTCCTCGTCCTCGGCGTCTCCTACAAGGGCGGCGTCGGCGACGTCCGTGAATCGCCGGCGCTGAAGATCATCGGCCGCCTGCAGGACCTCGGCGCCGAGGTCTCCTACCACGACTCCTTCGTCCCCGAGCTGCCGGGCCACGGCCTCAGCTCGGTCGAGCTGGAGGCGGCGCTGCGCGAGTGCGACCTCGCCGCAATCGTCACCGCCCACCCCGATGTCAGCTACGAGCAGGTAGTCGCCGCCGCGCCCTTGACCGTCGACTTCCGCGGCGTCACCCGCGAGATCGAATCGGAGACCCTCGTCCGCCTCTAGTGGACTTTTTTGAGGCGGTTGCGCGCCTCTTGTTTTTCCACGACCTGGGCGATCAGCTTGACGACGTTGGAGTCGCCGGTGGCCTTGATGTGGCCGGTCTCAACCGCCCGGCGGTAGCTCTTCAGCGTCCCTTTCTCGGCCAGCTCGTTGAACTGCGGGCGGTCGACCTCGACCAGGATCCGCTCGTCCTGCTGAAGGTCCTTGGCGATCTTCGGGCCGGGCAGCTCGACCCGGTAGAGCTGGATGTCGTGTTTGGCTTTCAGCTGCAGGCCAAAGACCAGCTTCAGGTTCTGCAGCGAGGGAACTTCGGCCTGAAACCGCTCGATCGCGGTGCGGATCAGGTCCGAAGTCGAGGCCATTTGAGTTAGCCGACCCTCATCAGATTTTGTGGCGCTGGAGGAGCTTCTTGCCGATCACCATGCGCTGGATCTCGCTCGTTCCCTCGCCGATCAGCAGCAGCGGCGCGTCGCGATAGAGGCGCTCGATCTCGTACTCCTTCGAGTAGCCGTAGCCGCCGTGGATGCGGAAGCTTTCTTCGACGCAGTACTTGCCGGTCTCCGAGGCCAGGAGCTTGGCCATGCCGGCCTCGAGGTCGGAGCGCTCGCCGGCGTCCTTCATCCGCGCCGCTTTACGAGTGACGAGGCGGGCGGCCTCCAGCTTCGTCGCCATGTCGGCGAGCTTGAACTGGATCGCCTGGTGGGCGGCGATCGGCTTGCCGAAGGTTTTCCGTTCCTGGCTGTAGCGGAGGCCGAGCTCCAGCGCCCGCTGGCCGATGCCGACGCCGCGGGCGGCGACGTTGACGCGACCGACCTCGAGCGCGTCCATCATCTGGATGAAGCCCTGCCCGACGCCGGCCTCCTCGCCGCCGAGCACGCGCTCGGGCGGGCACTTGTAGCCGTCGTAGACGAGCTCGGTGGACTCGACGCCCTTGTAGCCCATCTTCTTGATCTTGGGCGGCACGTTGAGACCCTTGAAGTCGCCCTCGCCGGTTTCCTTCCAGGCCTCCTTCTCGGTGATGAAGCAGGTCATCCCCTTGTACGGCGGGTCGGCCTGGGTGTCGTTCTTCATCAGCACGAAGACGACGCTCGAGCCGAGGCCGTTGGTGACCCACATCTTCTGCCCGTTCAGCTCCCAGTTGCCGTCCTCGCCCTTCTTGGCGGTGGCCTTGATGCCCTGGACGTCGGAGCCGACCTCGGGCTCGGAGAGGGAAAAGGCGGCGCGGATCTCACCGGTCGCCATCTTCGGCAGGAAGTACTCCTTCTGCTCGTCGGTGCCGAACTTCATCAGCAGGTAGGAGCCGATGAAGTGGGTGTTGACGACGCCGGAGATCGAGATCCAGCCGCGCGATAGCTCTTCGACGATCATCGCGTAGGTCGTCAGGTCGAGCCCCATGCCGCCGTACTCCTCGGGGATCGTGACGCCGAAGAGGCCGAGTTCCTTCATCTGCTCGACGATCGGCTCCGGGAAGGAGTCCTCGTGGTCGTAGTGCTCGGCGTTGGGGATGATCTGCTCGTCGGCGAACTGGCGGACCATTTCGATGATCGCTTCCTGCTCGTCGGTCATTTCGCGATACGCGGCGGTGTCTACGGCCATGTCTCCTGCTTCGGTTCGGAATGGAAGTCGGATCAGCGCGGCAACGCGGCTGCGGCGGCGCTCTGGAGAGCCAAGGATATAGACGCGGGATCAAGGGCGGGGTCGATGGCGCGCAGCGGCGCCGCAGCCTTGAGCAGCATCTCCTCCCACTCGTGCTCGGGATCGGACTGGAGGACGATCGCGCCGCCGGCGCCGATGGTGGCGCGACCGTCGCTGAGCACGATGGTGCGGATCGCGACGGAGAGGTCGGCGGCGCCGCCGAGCCCGAACCAGCCGATCGCGCCGGAGTAAACGCCGCGCGGCGCGCCCTCGAGCTCATCGAGGATCTCGGTCGTCCGCTTCTTCGGGGCGCCCGTCATCGAACCGGGCGGGAAGCAGGAGCGGACCGCGTCGAGAGTGCTCGCCTCCGGACGGAGGCGGCCGCGGACCTCGGAGACGAGCTGGTGGACGGTCTCGTAGGTCTCCACCGCCATCATCCGCGGCACTTCGACGCCGCCGACCTCGCAGACCGCGCCGAGGTCGTTGCGCAGGAGGTCGACGATCATCAAGTTCTCGGCCCGGTTCTTCTCGTCGGCGGCGAGGGCGGCGGCAAGCTGGGCGTCTTCGGCAACGCTGGCGCCGCGGCGCGAGGTGCCCTTGATCGGCCGGGCTTCGGCTTCGCCGTCGCGGCTGACGCGGAGGAAGCGCTCGGGGGAGGAGCTGAGGACCGCGAGGTCGCCGAAGCGCAGGTAGGCGGCAAACGGAGCGGGGTTGGCGCGGCGGAGGGAGCGGTAGAGGTCCAACGAGTCCACCTCGGCGTCGAGATCCATGGAGAGCTGGTTTGTGAGGCAGATCTCGTAGCTGTCGCCGGCGCGGAGGTGGTCGAGGGAGGTTTCAACGTCCGCCAGGTACTGCGTGCGGGAGCGGGAGAGCGCGAGCGTGCTGGGAGAGAAATCAGGAGGGGGTCCTACTTGCAGGTGGGGACCCCCTCCTGATTTCTCTCCCGCACGCAGCGCGGTTAGGTGCGCGGCCGTGGCGTCGAGCCAGAGTTGGGCGGATTCCTCTTTTGCGGAGCGGTGGAGGCAGAGGAGGTAGATCTGGTGCTCCTCGTGGTCGAAGGCGATTACGCGGTCGGCTAGGAGGAAGCAGGCGTCGGGATGGTCCGATTCGTGGGGTGAGGAGTAACCGCACTCGGCCTTGAGCTCGTAGCCGAGGTAGCCGACGAAGCCGCAGTCGAACTCGAAGGGGAGGTCGGGAAGTTCGGTGGGACGTAGCTCCGCGGTGCGGCGGTCGAGGTAGTCGAAGATCGACTCGTCGCCGCCGACCTCGTGGATGACGACCTCCGCGAGTGGACCCGAAGCGTCTCCCATAAACGAAAAGCGCCCTCGTTCCCCAGCGCGCGAGCTGTCGAGCCAAAACGCGCTCTCGCTCTCGCCGTAGAGGGAGACGAACGCGGTCTCGGAATCCGGGAACCCGTCGAGCCGCTCGACCTTCACCTTGGTCAAAGATTGCAGTGTCGCTTTTGTCCCCTGATGGGGGACAAAGTCGACACGCCCCCCTTGGTACGGGATGAGGTCGCGGAAATTCTCGAGGAGGCGTTTGCCTTGGGAGGTGGCTATGGACTCGGGGTGGAATTGGACGCCCCATTGGGGGCGGGTACGGTGTTCGATCGCCATCGGGACGCCGTCGGCGGTGGCGATCTCGCGGAGCGTTAGGGGGAGTGGACGCTTTAGGGAGAGCGAGTGATAGCGGGTGGCTTGGAAGGGGCTGGGGATGCCGTGGAACAGGGGAGGTCCATCGTGCGTGATCTCCACTACGCGCCCGTGCATCGGCTCGGGCGCCGGAACTACCTCCCCCCCCTCCACCCAGCCAATCCCCTGGTGCCCAAGACAAACGCCGAGCAGCGGCTTCTCGCAGCGGCGGATCGCCTCAGCGCAGACGCCGAAGTCGCTCTCCACGTCTGGGCGCCCGGGGCCCGGGGAGATGACGACGTTGTCGAACTCCAGGCGCTCCAATTCGTCCCAGGTCGCCTCGTCGTTCCGCACCACGAGCGGCTCGACGCCGCTCACCTCGGCTAGGAGCTGGAAGAGGTTGAAGGTGAACGAGTCGTAGTTGTCGATCAGCAGGGTGCGCATCCGTGAGTGGGTGTCGCCTTGTGCCGCCAAATGGACATATAAGGCGACACGCCGCAGCCTCAACGGGCAAGATAACCCGCCGATGGCCGATCGCTGGCAGCCCGACCGCTCCCGCGGTGTCTTTGAGACGCTGCTCGTGGTCAACGGCGAACCAATCGAGCTGGACGCTCACCTCTCCCGCCTCGCTCGCAGCCTCGACGAGGTCTACTCGCAGCCGCTGCCACCGCATCTCGAGGACAAGATGCGCGAAGCAGCCGCAGAAACCCCCTTGGGCCGCCTCCGCTGCACCCTCGCCCCCGTAGAAGACGGCCTCCAACTCGACCTACTTGCTGGTGGGGTCGAGTTGGAGGCCGTCTTCCCCGAGCGAGGCGTGCACCTCCGCAGCCACGAGATCACAGGCGGCCTCGGATCCCACAAGTGGGCCGACCGCAAAGGCATCAACCGACCAGCCCCCGGCGAGGCCGGCTCCCTGATCACCGACGAAGGAGAAGTCCTCGAGGCAGGCTGGGCCAACGTCTTCGCAGTCCGCGGCGGAACCCTCTTCACACCCCCCCTGGACGGCCGCCTCCTCCCCGGCACCACCAGAGCCGCCGTCCTGGAGCTTGCCGCAGCTCAAGACATCGAGACCAGCGAAGGACCCCTCCACCCCGAGGACCTCTTAGCTGCAGAGGAGACCTTCCTCACCGGTTCCATCCGCGGCATCGAGCCCGCCCTCTCCCTGGACGGCGAGAAGCTACCCGGCTGCGGTCAGGTCAGCCGTCGCCTCGGGGCCGCACTGCAGCGACGCTGGGGCCTGCCCCATGGCTCCGATGCTCCTGAAGCGCCCGCAACCGAGCCGAAACTCGGTCAGCTCTCTCGTTAAAGCTGCGAAACCGAACCTCAAACCGCGGCTGACGGACAGGCTCGGCCTGAGCCCCCGCCTCTACGTCTCTGCCGGTGGGTGGCGCCGATTTGGGGGACCGCCCCCCGCCAGTTGCGGGGGGTGGTGGGACCAAATCGGGGACAGGACCCGCCGGCCCGACAGCATCGTCCCTAGCTACGGGTGCCTGAGGAGCGCTACGAACAACGGCGTCAGCCGCCGCCTGCGCGCTTTTCTCAGCCGCCTCAGCCGCCCGCCGAGCCTGCCGAGCCGCATCGAGCGCCATCTCCCCCACCTCGCGCACCCCATCCTCAGAAGCCCGCGCAAGAACCACGGCCTCGTCGATCCGCGCCTCGAGCTGGTTCAGCGTCGGAACCGTGCCCCGGGGGATGACCCAGTCGTTCGTGATGTCTCTCTCAGACCCCTCGATGCAGGCAATTTACGATCGAGCAAGGCGGAAAATCCGGCCTCTGACTAGATTTACGCGCGTTCTTCCCCGAAACGAGACCCGAGGAGCCCCTTGAGACACCCACGCGACTTCTTCCTGCCGCAGGCGATTGGCGCCCCCGAGCCGCTCCGCGAGATCCCCGTCAAGCCCTCGCGGATGATCCACTTCCTCGACTTCTCGAACGAGAAGATGGTCGCCAAGGCCGGCGCGATCGCCGAGAAAACCGACATCCTGCTCGGCAACCTCGAGGACGCCGTTCCGGTCGACCGCAAGGAGGCCGCGCGCGAGGGGCTGATCCGGGCCGCGAAGGAGAACGACTTCGGCCAGACCTCGCTCTGGACCCGCGTCAACGCCCTGGAGAGCCCCTGGGTGCTCGATGACTTCACGCAGCTGGTGGGCGAGATCGGCGAGCAGCTGGAGACGATCATGGTGCCGAAGGTCGAGGGCGCCCACGACATCCACTACGTCGACCGCCTGCTCGCCCAGCTCGAGGCGAAGGCCGGCCTCTCGAAGCCGATCCTCGTCCACGCGATCCTCGAGACCCCGCAGGGCGTGGTCAACCTGGAGGAGATCGCCAACGCCAGCCCGCGCATGCAGGGCATGAGCTTCGGCCCGGCCGACCTGGCCGCGGCGCGCCGGATGAAGACGACCCGCGTCGGCGGCGGCCACCCCGGCTACCGGGTGATGGAGGACCCGGTTGACCCGGAGAACCCCGAGGCCGACCGCATCTCCGCCCAGCAGGACCTCTGGCACTACTCGATCGCGCGCATGGTCGACGCCTGCACCGCCGCCGGGATCCTCCCCTTCTACGGGCCCTTCGGCGACATCAAGGACACGGCCGGCTGCGAGACCCAGTTCCGCGCCGCCTTCCTGATGGGCTGCGTCGGCGCCTGGAGCCTGCACCCGGTCCAGATCGGGATCGCCAAGAAGGTCTTCAGCCCGCCGCCAGACGAGGTCAAGTTCGCCAAGAAAGTGATCGAGGCGATCCCCGACGGTCGCGGCGTCCACATGATCGACGGCAAGATGCAGGACGACGCCACCTGGAAGCAGTGCAAGGTGATGGTCGAGCTGGCGGAGATGCTCGCGGAGAAGGATCCGGAGCTCGCCGAGGCCTATAAGTAGACGCCACGGGCTCTAATCCAAAAGCGGTTGGATGCCGTAATGCCCAGGCGTAGCGGGCGCATCCCCACTATTTAGGAAAGGCTATTTTTCCGGTCGATCATCCCGTAATCTGCGGGATGCGCTTCACCCGTTGCAACAGCTCATGTCCTCCGCTGCGGCTGCCGATACGGAGTTTGCGTTGACAACCGCAACCATCGCTCCGTTTCCGACTTAAAAGAACAGCCCAGTCCACTTACGCCTCGCAGCCAATGCACTCTTCCACTGACGTCCCTCTAGACGGCCCCTTCCAGCCCCCCGCCGCGGCGCGGGAAACCCTGGTCCAGGATCGCCCCACCCTCGGGGCGATGCCGATGGCGAAGCGGGGCCCGGGCCTCTGGCTGCTACCTGTCGTCGACTTCTTCTCCTCCACCGTCGCTCTGGCCGTCGTCGCGGCGCTCGACGGCGTCGCCTTCGCCCCCGCCTTCCCGATCGCGCCCCTGATCCTGGTCGTCGTCTACGCCCTGCTCGGCGTCTACGGCTCGACCTCGGCGCGGGCCGAGGAGGGGGCGCGCGGCTGGCCGATCATCCGCTTCCTCGTCGCCGCCCTCTTCGCCTGGTCGGCCTCGCTGCTGACGCCGCTCGGCGGGATCGAGCAGCTCGGCCTCTGGCTCGGCTTCATCGCCCTGGACACGGTCCTGCGCGCGGTGATGACGCCTCACCTTGAGCGACACCAGCCGCAGGAGCGCTGGGTCCTGGTCGGCGACGAGGACACCGCCGACCGGCTCCGCGCCTACGCCCCGCTGAAGAAGTACGCGACCGTCGTCGGCACGGTCCCGCCGGCCGAGAAAGACCCCGGGACCGCCGGCCGCGTCGCTGCCCTCGAGGTGGTCGAGCGCTACCACGCCGACCGCGTCGTCATCTCCAGCTCCCATGCCGATGACGAAGGCCTGCTCGAGCTGATGCGCGCCTTCAAATCGATCGGCGTCCCGGTCAGCCTGCTGCCGCGCCCGCTCGACCTGCTCGAGGCCCAGTCGGTGACCACCAGCCGCGTCGGCGGCGTGCCGCTGATCGGGGTCGAGGCGCTCGGTCGCGATTCCAGGCCCTACCAGGGCCCCGACCGCCGCAGCACCCGCAAGACCAAGATCAGCGTCGTCGTGCCGGCGATGAACGAGGAAAAAAACATCGGCCAGGTGCTCTCCGAACTCCCCGATGGTCTGCACGAGGTGATCCTGGTCGACGGCAACTCGAAGGACAACACGATCGAGGCCGCCCGCCAGGCCTACCCGGAGATCCGGGTGACCAGCCAGAGCGGCCGCGGCAAGGGAGACGCCTTCCGCACCGGCTTCGCCGCCGTCACTGGCAACCTCGTCGTCATGCTCGACGCCGACGGCTCCGCTGATCCGGCCGAGATCATCCGCTTTGTTGAGGCCCTCGAGGCCGGCGCCGACTTTGCCAAGGGCTCCCGCTACATGGACGGCGGCGGCAGCGCTGACATCACCAAGCTGCGCAGCCTCGGCAACAGCGTCCTCAGCGGCACCGCCAACATGTTGCACGGGACCGAGTTCACCGACCTCTGCTACGGCTACAACGCCTTCTGGGCCCGCTGCCTCCCCTTCATCTCGCTCGACGTCCCCGGCTTCGAGGTCGAGACGCTGATCAACCTGCGGATGGCCTCCGCCGGGATGAAGATCGTCGAGGTGCCGAGCTACGAGAAAGAGCGGATCCACGGTGAGAGCAACCTGAAGACCTTCCGCGACGGCTTCCGCGTCCTCGGCACGATCTTCCGCGAGGCCCGCCGCCGTCGCAGCCTCCGCCAGCACCCCGACGCGAGCGCCGCCACGGTGTCCGAGCGCGAGCGCGCGCAGGCCGCTGCCTGAGCTGCGACCGCTAATCGGCCTTAAAGCAACCCCCGCGCCTCCGCCGCCCCCGTTAGCCTCGCGGGCATGAGCAACGGGGAGCCCCGAACAGACCCCGACCGGGAAGCCAACGCGCTCCTGGGAGCGGCGGTCGCCGAGCTGCGCCGGCAGGCGGGCGTCACCCAGGCGCAACTGGCCGAGCGGGCGCAGCTGCAGGCGCAGGAAATCGCCGCCCTGGAGGCAGGCGAGCTGGAACCGACCTGGGGAGACCTGCGCCGGATCGCCTACGCCCTCGAGGTGCCGCTGCCGGAGCTGCTGGCGCGGGCTGAAGGCTAGGTAGACGAAGCGCCGGCTACTGCGGCGGCTGGATCGGGCTGGTCTCGATGCCGCCGTACCAGTTGGGGCGGTAGGCGTAGGGCCGGACACCGGCACGGAACGCCTGGCCGTCCTGGGGGCGGCGCTCGATCGGCCAGTGGGTGCCGCGGTCGTCGACGTCGTACCAGACGACGGCGCGGATCTTGCGGTAGCGATGGCGCAGCTTGTCGAGCATGTCCCGGATCCAGCCCGGCTTGTCGCCGCCGCGATCGTTCGAGGCCACCTCGGGCAGCATCATCGGCTTCCCCGGCGCGATCTGGGTGACGACTTCCCTGTAGGTGCGGTGGAAGACCTGATTGAAGGTCTGCCAGCCGGGTGAGCCGAAGTGTTTGCCCCAGTTGAAGCCGTCGAGCCCGGTCCAGTCGACGTATTCGTCCCCAGGGTAGAGCTCCCGTAGCGGGGTCAGCTTGCCGTACTGGTCGACGTTCGGGCACCAGATCCAGGTCGCGTTGGTTGCCCCGACCGCGGTGAAGATGTCGTGAACGTGGCGCCAAGCGGCGACGTACTGGTCGGCCGAGTTGCCGTTGACGCCGATGCCCCAGGGGAACCAGAAGCCGTTCATCTCCCAGTTGAAGCGGAGGAAAAAGGGGTGGCCCCATTCCTTCGCCTTGCGGGCGAATTCCTCGATGTAGGCGTCGTAGCGACCGCTGGAGACGGCAGCGAGGGAGAAGTCCGGCTGGACCAGTTGCGGCGGGCTGGAGCCGGAGTTCCAGCTGAGGACGGGGATCGCCCCGTAGCTGCGGATGCTTTCCAGAGGGGTGTCGGGAAAGCTCGTCATCGCGCAGCCGCCGCTGCCGCATTCGGCGAAGGGAGTGCCCAACTCGACCAGCGAGAGGCCCTTGCCGGCGAGTTCTTCGAAGCGGTAGACCGGGCTCATGTCCCAGGGGGCCGCGGTGCCGGTCATCTGGCTGCCGATCTGCGCCCCCCAGTAGAGCGAGGTGGGAGGCCGCTGCGCCGCCGAGGCGCCTGACGCCGGGAGCAGGGAGACGCCTATGAGGCAGGCCAGCGCGGCGAGATCAGCGCGGCGCTGGGATCGGGCTGCTCGCCAGTTCGCCAAAGCGGTTCCCTGCATAGATGCCCTTTCGGACGCCGGCGGCAAATGCCTTCGCCGCGTTAGGAGATGTCTCCAGCGGCCAGTCGATGTTCCGGTCCACGGTGTTGAAGTAGACGAGCGCCCGGACCTTCGGGTACCGGCGCGGGACTTCCCCGAACATTTCCTTGATCCAGAGCGCCTTCTTGCCCCCAAACGAACTGGTCCCCAGCTCGCCCAGCATCATCGGCTTGCTCGGGGCGATTTTCTTCGTCACCAGTTCGTAGGCGGGATCGAAGATCTGGGTGAAGCTGCGCCAGGGCCGCGGGTTAACCGGGTTCTTGCCCCAGTTGTAACCGTCGAGGCAGGTCCAGTCGACGTAGGAATTACCCGGGTATAGGCGCTTCAGCCGCTGGTTGCGCAGGCGCTTTTCCGTATCCGCATAAGGGCACCAGACCCAGGTGGCGTTGGTGGCCCCTACCGCGGTGAAGATGTCGTGGACGCGGCGCCAGGCGGCGACGTACTGGCCGGGGTAGTTGCCGTTGCCACCCTCGTACCAGGGGAACCAGTTGCCATTCATCTCCCAGTCGAAGCGGAGGAAAAAGGGGTGCCCCCAGCTACGGGCTTCTTCGGCAAATTCGCGGACGTAGGTGTCATAGACGCCGTTGATCACGTTGCTGAGCTGGAAAGCCGGTTGGGCGGCCGAAGTTCGCGGTGAAGATTCAGACCCCCAGCTGAAGAGTGGGATCGCCCCGTAGTTGCGGACGTTGTTCATCGCTTCGATCGGAAAGCGATACGGAGCGCAGGGGCTGACGTTGCAGTCCTGCCACGGCGAGGAGAACTCGATCAGCGAGAGGCCTTTGCCGACCAGCTGTTCGAACTGGGCCACCCGGTTCATGTCCCAGGGCGTGTCCCGCGGCTGCGAGGAATCGCTGATCCAGGCGCCCCAGTAGAGCGGCTTCGGCTTCGCCTTGCGGTGCTTTGCGGTCGGCGCGGGCTTGCCGGCGGCGCCGGCGGCTGCAGGCAGCAGCGCGCAGCCCAGCACTGCCAGGAGCAGCAGGACGACAAATCGGGCCCCGCGAGGGCGCTTGGGGTGGGACCGCGGAGACAGAGCGGTCAGTGTAGGGAACCGCGCCGCGGTCATCGGAGGGCGGCTCAACTCGGCGGCTGGATCGGGCCGTTGGGCAGCTCGCCGTAGTTGGCGCTGACGTAGGAGGACTGCCCGATGCCTTCGGCGAAGGCCGCGGTGGCGTTGGCCGAGCTCTCGATCGGCCAGTCCATCCCGTCGTCGAATTTGTCGAACCAGAGCAGGGCGCGGACCTGGGGGTATTCGGCGGGCACTCGGGCGAGGGCGTCGCGGATCCAGGCGGCCTTGTCGCCGCCCTGCTCGCTCGAGCCCATCTCGCTGATCATCAGCGGCTTTGAGGGAGCGATGTCCGCAGTGATCGCTTCGTAGCTGTCGGCGAAGAGCTCGTCGAAGCTGCGCCAGCCGCGGGGGGAGGCGGGGTTGGTACCCCAGTTGTAGCCGTCGAGGCCGGTCCAGTCGACGTATTCGTCGCCCGGGTAGAGCGAGGCGAGGTTGGTCATCGAGCCGGCCGGATCGACGAACGGGCACCAGACCCAGGAGACGTTGGTGGCGCCAACCGCGGCGAAGATGTCGTGGACGTGGCGCCAGGCGGCGACGTACTGGCCGGAGGTGTTGCCGTTGACCCCCTCGGCCCAGGAGAACCAGTCACCGTTCATCTCCCAGTTGAAGCGAAGGAAGAAGGGGTGGCCCCAGTCGCGGGCTTCTTCGGCGAATTCGCGGATGAAGCTGTCGTAGCGGCCTTCGATCACGTCGCCGAGCTGGTAGTCGGGCGAGTTGACGTTGGAAGGGATCGCCTGCGAGCTCCAGCTCAGCACCGGGATCGAGCCGTGGGAGCGGATGCTTTCCATCGGGTCGTGTGGGAAGGGGTAAAACGAGCATTCAGAACTGCAGTCGGCAAAGGGCTGGAAGAAATGGACCAGCGAGGCCGACTTGCCGGCCTCGTTCTCGAAGGTGGTCAGGGCTGACATATCCCAGGGCGCCTGTTCGCCGGTCACGTGGTCGCCGATCGCCGCTCCCCAGTAGAGGGGCTCGGGCGTGCGGCTGGCCTCGGCCGGCTTGCGAGCGCAGCGACGGCGGATACCGTTGGGGTTGATCCGCTTGGCCCGCCCGCTGACCCGGCCGCGAACGCAGGTTTTAACTCCGCCAAGCGCCCGCGCCTCGGCCAGCTTCGCGTGCTTGCGCGGGCCGAGACCCGGCTTGCCTGAACTGGCCAGGGCGATGCCGGCGCTGAGCAGGAAGATCGCGGCTGCCGCCCAGAGAACCCGGACGGCGAAGTGGCTGGGAGAACGTTTGGCCATACAGGGCCATCGGCTCCCTGGCCACTTGTTTCAGCGACCGTCCACCCACCTGGACATATGTCCAGGTGGGCTTGAAATTAGGCGCTCAGCTAAGCGGCTGAATGGTGTTGACGCTGAGGCTGCCGAAGGTGTTGCCGACGTAGGCGGAGTTCTTGATGCCTTCGGCAAAGGCGCTGCTGGCGGTGCCCGAGGTCTCGACCGGCCAGTCCATGCTGCTGTCGAATTTGTCGAACCAGAGCAGGGCGCGGATCTTGGTGTATTCGGTCGGCACTTTGGCCAGCATGTCCTTGATCCAGGCCGCCTTCGAGCCGCCGTACTCGCTGGAGGCGATCTCGCCGATCATCATCGGCTTGCTCGGCGCCACCGTTTCCACCAGGTAGCGGTAACTCGCGCGGTACAGTTCGTCGAAGCTCTGCCATTTGCCGGGGCGGGCGGGATTGGTACCCCAGTTGTAGCCGTCGAGGCCGGTCCAGTCGACGTAGGCGTCGCCGGGGTACTGCTTGCTGGTTGCCTGCTGGAAGTTCGAGAAGCTGCCGTTCCAGCTGACGTTCGGGCACCAGACCCAGGTCGCGTTGGTGGCCCCTACCGCGGTGAAGATGTCGTGGACGTGGCGCCAGGCGGCGACAAATTCACCGGACTGGTTGCCGTTGACCCCCTCCGACCAGGGGAACCAGTTGCCGTTCATCTCCCAGTCGAAGCGGAGGAAGAAGGGGTGGCCCCACTGCTTCGCCTTGCCAGCCCATTCGCGGATGTAGGTGTCGTAGCGGCCGGCGATGATGTCGGAGAGCTGGAAGTCAGACTCGTTGACGTTGGAGGGGATCGACTCCGAATCCCAACTGATCACCGGGATCGAGCCGTTCTTGCGGACGTTTTCCACCGGGGTCCAGGGGAAGTTGTAGAAGCTGCAGGAACTGCTGCCACAGTTCGCCCAGGGCTGGAAGAAGTGGACCATCGAGGGGGCGCGGCCGGCCGTTTCTTCGAACTTGGTCAGCGCGGTCATGTCCCAGGGGGCCGGGGTGCCGGTGAACTGGTTGCCGACGGTGGCGCCCCAGTAGACGGGGCCACTGGAGCCGGCGCCGGGCAGCGGTTCCGGGGTGGGTTCGGGGGTCGGTGCGGGTTCAGGCGCGGGGACCGAAGCGGCGTTGGAGACGTTCACGGTGACGCTCGTCGTCGCCTTCACGCCTTTGGAGCCGTAGGCGGTGGCGCTGAGAACGTGCTTGCCGTTGGCGAGCTTGGTGGTGTCGAGGCTGCCACTGTAGGGAGAGGAAGAATCGGTGAAAAAGGCGCTGCCGTCGACGACGAATTCGACCTTGCTCGGGGCGCCGGCGGTGACACCGACTTCCCAGGCGATCGTGCCGGAGACGGTGGTGCCGTTGACCGGCGCGAGGGTGGAAAGCGTGAGGACTTCCTTGCTGCTGCCGGTGGTCTTGGTGGTGCCGCTGCTGGTACTGGTGGTCTTGGTGGTTCCGCTGGTGGTTGCCGAGCTGGTGGTCTTGGTGCCACCCAGGGCCTTGCCGGGGCCGACGCCTTCGGCGGCAAGGGCACTCGGGGCGAACAGCACGGCGAGGACGAAGACGACGGTGAGGGCTTTAGTCAGGAGTCGAGTGGGAGCCATTGCCCGGCTCGCATCGACTCGCCCCCCCTAGCGATTCACTGTCACCTGCGGGAGCTGGACGTTCGTCCGTCGGCGGCAACTCGCTCACTGGACGTTACGCCGACGATCGGCACCCCATTTTTGAGTAGCGACGCGTAGAGGTCGAGCAGGGCGGCGGCGCAATCGTCCCAGCTGGTGAGGCTCGGTGCCCGCTCTGGCTGCGGCTTTGCCAGCTCCTCGAGTGCCGCTGCGGCAATCTGCTGGGGGGTCGAGTCGAGCGGGATCGCCCGGCCGAGGCCCTCCTCGGCGATCTCTGAGAGGCCGCCGGCGTCGGCAACGAGCAGCCGGCGGCGGGCGGCCGCGGCCTCTAGGGCGACCAGGGGATGGCTCTCGAACTCGCTCATCAGGACGACCAGGGAGACGCCGCCGAGCAGCGCCGCCATCGCCCCCGGATCGCCGGCCGGGACGCTCGTCACCTCGACGCGGTCGCCGAGGCCGAGCTCCTCCGCCTGACGCCGCAGCTCCTCTTCGTAAGGGCCCTTGCCAACGATCAGCAGCCGCGCCTCGGGCTCGCGCTCGAGCACGAGGGGGAAGGCTTCGAGCACGCGGTGATGGCCCTTGTAGCGCTCGAGCCGGCCGATCGAGGCAAGGGTCGGCGTCACCGGCTCGCCGGCAGCAACGTCGCCGGCGGAGAAGCTGAGGTCGGTGCCGTTGGGGATGAAGGCGAAGCGCTCCGGCGGCACCCCGAGCAGCGCCCCGTAGCGCTCGATCTCGAAGCGGGCGATCGCGACCAGCCGCGCCGCCCGGCGCAGCAGCGGCGCCAGCAACCGCATCTGCAGGCCGCGGGCCTGGTTGCGGTGTTCGAGCGAGTGGCCGCCGCCGTGGAAGGTGACGACGTAGGGAATCCGCAGCACCAGCGCCCGCAGCATCGCCAGCGGGGCGACCAGCGTGTGGTAGCTCTGGACGTGGACGAGGTCCCACTTCTCCCGGCTCATCGCTCGCCAGAGGCCGGGGGCGAGGTACCAGTCGCGGCCGCGTGGCCAGGCGCGCAGGGTGCGGATGCGGACGCCCTCGTGGACCTGCTCGCCGGCGCCGTCGGCCTCCGGGTCGGTGCAGATCACCTCGACCTCGACGCCGGCAGCGGCCATCCGGGTGCTCACCTCGCGCACGTGCCGCTCCACCCCACCCTGCTCGAGGGGGCTGCGCGGGGTCACCATCAGGATCCGCGGCGCGGCGCCGTTGGAGCTGGGATGGGCGGCGTCGGTCTCGTCCGGCTTGGCGAGGCCGGTGCGGACCCGCAGGTAGTCGGTCGTGGTCGCGGCCAGACCGACGAAGATCATCGTTGCCCGGCCGAGCCCACTGGCGTCGCCCTTGAAGACGGCGCCGAGGTCGCGGAGGACGCCGAGCGGCAGGGTTCGCCGCACGTAGGAACGCTCGGAGGAGAGCCCGTCCTGCGTCCCCACCATGCCGCTGAGGACCGCCTTGGAGCGGCCCTCGGCGCGGCAGCGGTCGAGGAAGTAGCGGACCTTGCCGCGGGCGGGTGGCACCACGTGTTCGACCGCAGCGGCGGGGTCGTAGAGGATCGCCGCCTCGGGCCAGCGCTGGTGGACGCGGATGCTGAGGTCGGTCTCCTCGCAGCCGACCGGCAGGGTCCCGACCCGGCCGAGGTCGTGGCTGAAGCCGCCGACGTCGATCAGCGGTTGACGACGGAAGGACATGTTGGCGCCGACCAGGTTGCGCACCGGCTCCAACTGCTGCGGCATCCCCGAGTGGGTGCAGCCGATGACCCAGTCGAACTCGGGCGGGAACCACCCCGGCTTGCCCTCAAGCCAGCGCGGGCTCACCATCCCCCCCGCCCCCAGCACCTGCGGGTCGGCGTAGGCGGCGGCGAGGCGCTCGAGCCAGTCGGGGGCAGCGATCGCGTCGTCGTCGAGGAAGGCGACGACGTCGCCCGTCGCCTCGGCGACGCCGCTGTTGCGGGCTCCGGAGAGGCCCTTGCGCTCGCGGTTCTCGACGATCTTCAGGTCCGGCCAGAGGCCGCGGACCTCCTCGAGCAGCTCGGGGGCGTGATCGATGACGAGGACGATCTCGTGGGCGGGCCGGGTCTGGGCGCGCAGCGAGTCGACCGATTCGCCGAGGACCTCGAGTCGATCCTGGGTGAAGGCGCAGACGACGACCGAGATCGTCGGAGCCGCGTCAAAAGCTGGGGTGCCCGGCACCGCGCGGATTCTGCCACGGCCAGGTCCTCTACGACAAAAGACTGACAAATCGACCCCGGGCCACGTTGACGGGTTGAAGATGCTGCGCGAACCAGTCGAGCAGACGACGGCGGTCGTGGGCCGCCGCCTCTGGCCCACCGTTGCCGCGGCAACCCTTTTGCTGTTCGCCACCCGCGCCCTTCTCTCGCTGATCCGCAGTGGCCCGGTCCTGGTCGCCGACGAGATGGGTTACCTCGGCAACGCGCGGGCGCTGGTCGGCGGGGTCGACGCGCAGATGCAACTGGCGCCCTTTTACCGGGGCGGCTACTCGCTGCTGATTGCGCCGCTGCTCGAGCTCTCCTCCAGCCCGACCACGCAATACCACCTGGTGCTCCTCCTCAACGCCGCGCTGGCGGCCTCGGTACTGCCGCTGCTCTACCTCCTGCTCAGCCGCTTCGCTGGGGTGCCACCGCGGGTCGCCCTGTGGGCGTCCCTGGCGGGCGCGGTCTATCCGGCGGTCACCGCCCTTTCGCAGGTGGCGATGTCGGAGAACGCGCTCTTCCCGCTCGTCTGCGTTTGGCTGATCTGCTTCGCCGGCCTGCTCGAGAGCGACGCCCGCCGTTCGCAGCTGCTCTGGGCGATCGCGCTTGGGGGGGCGACGGGCGGGCTGTGGCTGGTCCACAACCGGATGATCGTCGCGGTGGTCATCGCTGTCGTCGGGATGGGCTGGCTCGCCTACCGGCGCCGCATCGGGCCCGCGGCCCTCGTCGCCGGCCTGGTGACGATCGCCTGCTTCTTCGTCGGCACCCACTTCCTCGACTCCTTCGTCACCGACCACAACTACGGCGGCAGCGCTCCCGACGAACTCACCTCACGGATGGACGAGCTGCTGCGGTTCGTCGGCATCCGCACCGCGCTCGCCAACCTGCTCGGCCAGACCTGGTACCTGCTGGTCGCGACCTTCGGCCTCGCCGCGGTGGTGCTCGGCAACTTGCTCTCGCGCCGCAACGACGATGAGGAGAGTCCCCCCGACCTGTCCCGGCCGATCGTCGCTGCGCTCCTGGCCCTGACCGGACTGCTGCTGCTGATCTCCGCCTCCGCTTTCCCCGAACGGACCCGGCCCGACATGCTGATCTACGGTCGCTACGTCGAGGTCGTCTCCCCCGCCCTAATCGCCTTCGGCGTCGCCGCCCTTGCCCGCGCCCGGGCGCCCCGCGCGGTCGTTTGGCCGCTGGCCGGCTTCGCCGCCCTCACTGCGCTCGTCGTCCTGATCCGGGTCACCGCCTCCGACCCCGATCCCGCCAACCGCTGGAACATCACGGCGCTGCCGTTCGTGACGATGCAGCTCGGCGCCGCGGTGCTAATCGGCGCCGCCGTCGTCGCTCTGATCGGCGCGGCGCTGCTGCGCTCGGCGTCCTCCCGCAGTCTCGGGGCGCTGGGGCTGGTCGCGCTCGCGCTCTTCGGCGCCGTCGTCCTCTACAGCGCCTGGAATCCCGTCCGCAGCAGCGAGCGGGCGGTCTACCCGGGCGGCTGGAGCAGCCCCCAGGCAGCGGCGGAAGCGAGCGGAGCCGATCGCATCGCCTACGACCTCGACAACTACGAAACGGTCGGGCTCTACGTCTTCCAGTGGTTCCTCCCCGACCAGCGGATCGTTCTCTTCCACGGAGATCGGGAAGCGCCGCCGGCGCCGCTGGTGATCGCCGGTCGCGGGTTCGGCCGCCAGCATCCCGGCACCGGCGCCGAAGCAATCTGGAGCCCGGGCGGCCGGGACCAGCTGCTCTGGCGCCTGCGGGATCGTCAAGCTCAGTAGCCGAGATGGCCTCATCCCCAAGCGCGACGACCCGCCAGGGCCGGCTGCGGACGCACCTCGACGACCGCATGTACCGGACCGGCTACTACCTGATCCTCGGCACCGGTGCCTCCGGCGTGCTCGGGGTCGCCTTCTGGGCGCTGGCGGCGCGCTCCTACAGCGCCCACGTGGTCGGCCTCAGCGCCGCCGCAGTCTCGGCGATCGCCCTGATCTCCGGCATCTGCTCGCTCGGGCTCTCGGCAGTGCTGGTCCGCTACCTCCCGGTCGCCGGGCCGTCCGGCAGGGCGCTGGTCGCCCGCAGCTACGCCCTGACGATCCTGCTCTCGTTCCTGGTCGCCGGCGCCGCCGCCCTCACCACCGACATCTGGTCGCCGAGCCTGGGCTTCCTCGGCGAAGACCTCTGGCCGCTCGCCTTCGCCCTCTCGACCGCGGCGATGACCACCTTCACCCTTCAGGACAGCGTCCTCACCGGCCTCCACAAGGCCGCCTGGATTCCGCTCGAGAACACCCTCTACGCCGCCGCCAAGCTGGTCCTGCTGGCGCTGCTCGCCGGTCTGCTCCCGTTCGCCGGGCTCTTCGTCGCCTGGAACCTGCCGCTGCTGCCGGCGGTCGTCGTCATCAACTACCTGATCTTCCGCCGCCTGATCCCGCAGATGTCGAAGGAGGGCGGGCTCGATCGGCGCAAGGTAATCGCGATGGCCGCCGGCAACTACGGCGGCAACCTGCTCGGCCTGCTCGGCAACATGTACCTGCCGATCCTCGTCGCCAACCGGACCAGCGCCGCCGAGGCCGCCTACTTCTACGTCCCCTGGATGATCTCGCTGACGGTCGAGCTGGTGGCGCTGAACATGATGACCTCGCTGACCGTCGAGGCCGCCCTCGACATGCCGCGCCTGCGCCAGCTCTCGCGCCAGGCCCTGAAGCAGTCGATGCGGCTGGTCGTCCCGGTGGCGGCGCTGACGGCGCTGCTGGCCCCGCTCGGCCTGCTGGTGTTCGGGCGCGAGTACGCCGACGAGGGGACGACGCTGCTGCGACTGCTGGCCCTCGGGGCGATCCCCAACGTGATCGCGGCGCTTGGCGCCGGCGTCGCCAGGATCGAGCACCGGGGCTGGATCGTCACCGCGATCCAGGGCTTCCAGCTCGTCTTCGTCGTCACCCTCAGCGCCGTCCTGCTGCCGGGCGTCGGCATCACCGCGATCGGCATCGCCTGGACCGGCTGCCAGTTCCTGCTGGCGGCGGTCCTGCTGGCGACGATCCTGCGTCCGGTCCTTTTCTCCGATGAGGGCCAGGCGCTGCCGGGCTAGGCCGAGCGCACCGCCCGCCAGGCGATCAGCCGCCGCAGCGCCAGCGTCCCGTTGGCGACCGCGCGGGGACCGATCAGGCCGAGGATCAGCGTCACCCAGGCCTGCGGTTCGAGTGGGCGGCGGCGCAGGGCGGCGACCGCGTAGCGCACGCCTTGCCGGCGCTTGCCGAGCAGGAAGGATTGGACCGAGGCGACCCGCAGCATCGACGTAAACCCGTTCGGGCCCAAGCGGCGCAGGGCCGCTCCGTGCCGCTGCAGGGTTGTCTCCGCCATCCACAGCATGTCCGGCGCGTCGCTGAATAGGCGCGGCACCAGTTCGCTGACCGCGGCGCTGCGCAGCCAGCTGTTGGGGGCGTCGGTGTGCTCGTGGCCGAGTACGTCGTCGACGTAGAGCGTCTGCTCGTTGCTGGCCAGCTCGAGCTCCCAGAGCGTCTCCATCGCGCCGCGGCGGTCGGCGAAGAGCGGCGTCGTCTCGAAGACGGCGCGTTCGATGCAGTGCGTCGCGTCGTTGCCACCCTCAGCCTCCGCCCAGCTGATCCGGCCCTCGTAGCCGATCGGCTCCGGCGGCGTGAAGCCGGGGGTGACCTTGCCGTCGTCCCAAACCAGGCGGCTGCGGACGACCCGGACCCCCACGGGCAATTCGAGGACGATCTCGTGCATCCGCTCCAGCGCCTCGGGGAACAACTCCCAGTCGCTGTCGACGATCACCACCCAGCGACCACTGGAGTTGATGACGCCAGTGTGGCGCGAGGGGGTGATGCCGCGGTTGCGCTCGTGCCTGACCACGCGCAGCCGGGGGTCGTCGTAGCCCTCCAGGGCGGCCAGGGTGGCGTCACTCGAGTGGTCGTCAACGATGATTAGCTCGAAGTCCTCGAAGCTCTGCCCGAGAATGCTGTCGACGCAACGGCAGACGATCTGCTCCCGGTTATAGGTCGGCACGACGACGCTGAAGAAGGGCGATGACATCGCGGAGTCGGCAATCCTAGAGCCCCCGCGGGGCAAGGCTCCGTGCGGGGATCAGGCACGGCAGCGACCTGCCGATCTCTATCTATGCTCAAGCCGATGGAGACCCAGACCGCCCCGCCACCCGCCGCGACCGCGCCCTCGCCGGCCCCCGAGACGATCCGCCTGCAGCCCACGACCGGGTTCAGCCGCGTGCTCTCGCCGCGCGAACTCTGGCGCTACCGCGACCTCGCCCTCCAGATCGCGATGCGCGACATCACGATCCGCTACCGACAGACCGCGCTCGGCGGTGCCTGGGCGGTTCTGCAGCCGATCGGCTTCATGGTCGTCTTCTCGCTGATCTTCGGCAACGTCGCCGGCATCTCCTCGAACGGGCTCCCCTACCCCCTCTTCAGCCTCTCGGCGCTGGTGCCCTGGGTCTTCTTCGCCAACTCGATGCTGCTCGGCTCCGAAAGCCTGGTCGCCAACGCGGGGCTGGTCTCGAAAATCTATTTCCCGCGGATCTTCATGCCGGCCGGGGTGATCGTCGCCGGCTTCGTCGACCTGGCGATCTCGATCGTGATCCTGCTGGCGATCGTGCTGATCTGGGGATACGCGCCGGGGATCGCGATCCTCGCCCTGCCGCTGCTGGTGGCGATCGCCGCGATCACCGCCCTCGGGGTCGGCTCGGCTCTGGCTGCCGTCAACGTCCGCTTCCGCGACGTCAAATACGTCGTCCCCTTCTCGATCCAACTCTGGCTCTTCCTCACCCCGATCGTCTACCCGAGCAGCTCGATCGACGAGCCCTGGCGGACGCTGAGCGCGATCAACCCGATGGTCGGGGTGGTCGAAGGCTTCCGCTGGGCGACGCTGGGAACCGGCGACGCTCCCTGGGACCTGATCGGCATCTCAGCCGTCGCCGCGTCGATCATCCTCGTCGCCGGCCTCGCCTACTTCGACCGCGTCGAGCGCGCCTTCGCCGACTTCGTCTGACCGATGCCCGAGATCGCGATCGAGACCAACGAGCTGGGCAAGCGCTACACCCTCGGGGTGCGGGGCCGCGGCTATGGGACCCTGCGCGAGAGCATCATGTCGGCGCCGCGGCGGCTGCTCTCGCGGGAGAAGCATGAGCAGGGCGACCAACTGTGGGCCCTACGCGACCTCTCGCTGACCGTCCGCAGCGGCGAGGTCGTCGGCCTGATCGGCCACAACGGCGCCGGCAAGAGCACCCTGCTGAAGATCCTCTCGCGGATCACCGAGCCCTCGGCCGGCTACGCCGACGTGACCGGGCGGGTCGGTTCGCTGCTCGAGGTCGGGACCGGCTTCCACCCCGAGCTGACCGGCCGCGAGAACGTCTTCCTCAACGGCGCGATCCTCGGCATGCGGCGCAGCGAGATCCGCGCCCGCTTTGACGAAATCGTCGAATTCGCCGAGCTCGAGCGCTTCCTCGACACGCCGGTGAAGCGCTACTCGAGCGGGATGTCGGTGCGGCTCGCTTTTGCCGTCGCCGCTCACCTGGAGCCGGAGATTCTGCTGGTCGACGAGGTGCTGGCGGTAGGCGACGCCGCCTTCCAGCGCAAATCGCTGGGGAAGATGAACGAGGTCGCGAAGGAGGGGCGGACGGTGATCTTCGTCTCCCACAACCTGGCGATCATCCAGGCGCTCTGCACCCGCGGCATCCTGCTCGAACGCGGCGAAGTCAAAGCCGACGCCCCCATCGTCGAGGCGATCGACAGCTACCTGCGGACGCTCGAGAGCGCCGCCACCGACGACCTGCTGGAGCGGCGCGACCGCGACAACCGCGCCTACGACGAGACCCTGGTGCGGCGGCTGGAGATTCTCGACGCGGGAGGTGGCCCGCCGAACGTCGTCGTCGCCGGCCGCCCGGCCCGGATCGTCATTGACGTCACCGAGCACCTGCCGAAGATGGAGTGCCAGCTGACGATCGTCAACAGCCTCGGGCAGCCAGTCAGCACTCTCGACAGCGAGATGTCAGCGCCGGTCGACGTGCGGGGTCCGGAACCGGGGACGCGCCTCGAGTGCGAGATCGAGACGCTGCCGCTGCTGCCGGGGCGCTACCGGATCGACGTCATCGTCAAAGGCAAGCGCCACATCCAGGACGGGCTGCAGGCGGCCGCCTTTTTCGACGTCGAGCCGGGCGTGGTCGGCGGTCGCCCGATCGCGGTCGAGGCCGACGGCGACGTCTCCCTCCCTCACTCCTGGCGGCTGCCGGCATGAGCGAGCCGACCTTCTCGATCGTCATCACCGCTTACCAGGCCGCCGAGACGATCGCCGCCGCGGTCGATTCGGCGCTGGCCCAGACCCTGCCGGCCGACGAGGTGCTGGTCGTCGACGATGGCTCTACCGACGATCTCGCAGCCGCGCTGCGCCCCTACGAAGGCCGGATCCGGGTGATCCGGCGCGAGAACGGCGGCGGCGCGGCGGCCCGCAACACCGGCGCCGAAGCCGCCCGCGGTGACTTCATGGCGGTCCTCGACGCCGACGACGCCTACCACCCGCGCCGGCTCGAGACGATTGCCGAGCTGGCCCGACAGCGCCCCGAGCTTGACCTGATCACCACCGACGCCCGCCTCGTCGTCGGCGGGGAGGGCGTCGGCACCTTCGCCACCCACACCCCGTTCGTCGCCGATCATCAGCGGACGGCGATCTTCGAGACCTGCTTCGTCGGTGGCTGGCCGGCGATCCGCCTCAGCCGCCTGGAGGCGATCGGCGGCTTCGACGAGAGCTTTCGCATCGCCTACGACTGGGACTGCTGGCTGCGGGCAATCCTCAGCGGCGCCGAGGTCGGCTTCTCCGCCGAGCCCTTCTACGACTACGTCCTCCACGAAGGCAGCCTCTCGGCGAGCCGGGCACCGAGCCTCTGGGAGCGGGCGCGGCTGCTGGAAAAGGCGGCCCGCAACCCGAACCTGCGTGAGAGCGAGCGGCCGGCGCTGGAGCGGGCGCTGCGGATGCACCGCTCCCGCGCCGTGATGGCCGACGTCCAGGACTCTCTCTACGCCGCCACCCCACGGCGGCGCCTGGCCCGCCACGCCCTCTCCCGGCAGCTCGAGCTGCGGGCGCGCGAGACGGCGCTGCTGGCGGCCGCGGCGCCGCCGCTCGCCAGGCGCCTGGTGCGGCAGGACCGGCCGGCCGAGGAGCGCCTGAGCACGAACGGAGGTCGCGGATGAGCGAGGGCCAGGTCAGCGCGCCGACGAAAACTCCGCGCTTCAGCATCGTCATCCCGACCTACGAACGGCGGCAGCGCATCGTCCAGCACGTCGCTGCGCTCGACCGGCAGAGCCTGCGCGACTTCGAGGCGATCGTCGTCGTCGACGGCTCCAGAGACGGGACCGGCGAGGCACTGCGGGCCCTTGACGTCTCCTTCCCGCTGACGGTGATCGAGCAGGAGAACAGGGGGGTGGCCGAGGCGCGGATCGCCGGCGCCGCGGCGGCCCAGGGCGAGATCCTCCTCTTCATCGACGACGACATGGAGGCCGAGCCGGGGATGCTGGCCGAGCACGACGCCTCCCATCGCGAGGGCTACGACTTCGTCCTCGGGGACCTGCCGCTGCACCCCGAATCGCCCCGCAACATCCTTTCCTGGGGCGTCGGCTACTGGGCGGACTCGCGGCGGCAGCGCCTCGAAGCCGCCGGCAACGACCTCGGCATCGACGACCTTCTGACCGGGCAGATGTCGGTCTCGCGGACGGCCTTCGACGCGGTCGGCGGCTTCGACGCCAGCTTCACCCGCGACGGCCTGGTACCGAGCGGCGATGTCGACTTCGGCTACCGGATCCTCAAGGCGGGATACCGGGCCACCTTCAACCCGCGCGCGGTCAGCCTCCAGTACTACGACGTCGATCCCGGGGCCTACCTGCGGCGCGCCTACGACATCGGCGCGTCCGAGCAGGAGCTGGTGATCAAGCATCCCGAGCAGGCGAAGAAGCTCGACCGGGCGCCGGCTTTCCACACCCGCCGCAGCCGCTGGACCTTCGGGGCGCTGGTGGCGGCGCCGAACGCGCTGGCGCGGCCGCTGCGCGAGGCAGTCGCGAAGCTCGTGCGCGGTGGCCGCCACGGTGAACGCCTGCGGCGCCTCTTCTTCGCGATGCGGACGCTCGAATACCGGCGCGGCGCCCGCGCCGCCCGGCGCCAGCTCGGGACCGGCAGCGCCGTCGTCCTCGGCTACCACGCCCTCGACGATCTTCCGGGGGACCCATTCGAGGAGTACGCGGTCTCGGCCGAGAAGCTGGCGGCGCAGCTCGACCACTTCCAGGGGCGCGGCTGGCAGTTCATCGACCTGGGGACGCTGCTGCGGGCGCTTCGGGGCGAGGAGAAGTTGCCGCCGAAGGCGATGCTGATCACCTTCGACGACGCCTACACCGACCTGCTTCAGCGGGGGTTACCGGTGCTGGAGGAGCGCGGGGTTGCCGCCGTCGTCTTCGCCGTCGCCGGCTCGATCGGGGGCGTCAACGAGTGGCGGCGCGAGGGCGCCCGCGAGCTACCGCTTCTGGACGCCGAGGGACTGCGAACGCTGAGCGAGCGCGGGGTCGAGGTCGGGTCCCACTGCCTCACTCACCGCCAGCTGCCGAAGGTGCCCGCGGAGGAGCTCGAGCGCGAGCTGGACGGCTCGGCGGAGGGGCTCCAGAGGCTGGGACTCCCCCGGCCGCGGGCGCTCGCCTACCCGCACGGCGAGTGGTCGAACGGGGTCGCCGAAGCGGTTTTCCGCGCCGGCTACGAGGCCGCCTTCACGGTCGATCCCGGCCGCGCGACCCGCGCCGGCAACCGCTTCGCTCTGCCGCGGATCGAGGTCCTGGCAAGCGACACGCCACTGACGATCCGGGTGAAGATCGCCACCGCTGGCTGGCCGCCGTTGCTGCGCAACCGCATCCTCAGCTACCTGGGGACGCGCCGATGAGGTCGATCCGAGCGAAAGCCGGGGTCTTCGCCCAGCGGCTCGCGCAGGCGATCGGCTGGCGGCTGGTGGTGCCGCTGCTGCAGGCGCGGGCGCGGCGGCGCAAGCTGACCCCGGGGCAGACGACCGTGGTGACGGTCAACTGGAACTCGTGGCCGCAGTGCAAGGTCCTGATCGACGTGGTTCGCCGCCGCAGCCCGGCCGACACGCGGATCATCGTCGTCGACAACGGCTCCGAGGACGACTCGCGGCAGGGGCTCGCCACCCGCGAGAACGTGACCACGATCAAACTGCCGCTCAACGTCGGCCACGAGCTGGCGCTCGACATCGGCGTCCTCCAGTGCGAGACCGAGTTCGTCGTCGTCCTCGACGTCGATGCCTTCCCGCTCCACGACCGCTGGCTCGACGAGCTGCTGACGCCGCTCTCCGCAGGCGCCCGGGTCGCTGGCGCCAGGCTCAACCGCTCCTACGTCCACCCTTGCTGTTGGGCGATGCGGACCGACCGGTTCTTCTCCCGGCGCCACTCCTTCCGCTCCCACTACCAGCCCCGCACTGAGGGCCGCGACGCCTCCGGCGACTCCGGCGAGGTGATCTCCGAACGCGAGGCCCCGGCGCTCCACTTCTTCGAGGTGACGAGCCAGCGCGGCCCCGGCGACGTCGGCACGGTCTTCGGCGACCTCGTCTACCACAACTTCTACGCCACCCGGTTCAACGCCACCGAGGAGGCGACGCTCGACGGCGTCGTCGCCGTCGACGACCCCGCCGCGGCCTGGCAGGAAGCGCTGGAGCGCTACGTCCGGTGAGCGAGGGCGAGCACGGCGCTGGGCGGGCCCCAGGTCAGCCCCCACCACTCCAATCGCGTCGCCAGCGCCAGGAAGGGAAAGGCGAGCAGGCGCACCGGCAGGGCCGTGCCTTTGATCCGGTCGCGGATCTCCTGCGCGGCGGCGGCGAGACTGCGATAGGTGGGCCGCATCGCCACCGGCTCGAGCCCCGCGTCCCGCAGCATCTCTGCCAGCTCCTCTTCCCCGTAGCCGTGCCGCACCTCCTCGCGCCAGATCCCGGAGCTGCCGGGGAGGACCGGCTTCCAGTCGCTCCTCGGGACCTGCAGCGCCAGCAAGCCGCCGGGGCGCAGGGCGCCGGCCATCGTTGCCAGAGCGCTCTTGTCGTCGGGAATCTCGTGCAGGCACTCGAGGGCGACGACGGCGTCGAAGCCCGATTGCGGCAACGGCTTGGTCAGGTCCGCGGCTTCAAAGTCGACGTTGCCAAGGCCACGACCGCGCGCCCGCGCCCGGGCGCCGCTGAGCATGTCGTCGCGACGGTCGAGGCCAAGGATGCTCCAGTCCCGGTGCCGCTTGGCCAGCGCCAGCGAGAGCAGGCCGTCACCGCAGCCGGCGTCGAGCAGGCGCAGCGGCTTGCCCGCCGCCTCCTCGCTCAGCACCTGGTTGGAGAGGGCAAGCCGCAGGCGCCGCGAGGGCGCCATCAGCGCGATCCGCTCCTCCAGCACCGCCTTCGCCGTCGCCAGGAGTCCCATCGCCGCATCATTCCCGATCGCTCGGCGGCGCCCCGGTGAGCGTGGACTGGTGCGACGCCCCCTGGCGCACGCGCCTGCTGCGGCGGCTGCGGCTGCCGTCGGCGCTGCTGCGTCCTCTGGCGGCCGTCTTCCCTCAATGGGCTGAGCTGGCCCGTGACCTCGGCTACTGGCGGCAGGTGCGCCGCGAAGCGACGGCTGCAGAGTGGAGGCGCCTCAGCAGCTCCTACTCCGTGCTCGTCTACCACCGCTTCGCCGGTGAGCTGAAACCCGGGCAGGAGCGGATCGACATCTCGCCGCGGCGCTTCCGGCGCCAGCTGCGGGCCCTGCGGCTGCTCGGCTTCCGCCCGCTCAGCCCCGAGCAGCTCCTCGCCTTCCACCGCGGCGACGGTGAGATTCCAGGGCGGGCCTTCGTCCTTACCGTCGACGACGCCACCGCCGACAGCGTCGAGCCGCTGCGCGAAGCCGCCGGCTGGAAACCGCAGCTCTTCGTCCCGACCGCCGAGCTCGGCGCCAGCGCCCACTGGATCGACGGGGAGCCGGTGGCGACCTGGGAGCAGGTGGCGGAGCTGGCCGCGGCGGGAGTGGCGATCGGCTCTCACACCCGCCACCACCGCCGCCTCAGCGAGCTACCGGCACCGGTGCGGGAGGTCGAGCTGGCCGGCTCACTGGCCGATCTGCGCGAGCGCCTACCGAAATCGCTGACGGTGATCGCCTACCCAAACGGCGACCACGACGACGCGGTCTGCGAAGCAACGGCAGCGGCGGGGTACGAGCTCGGCTTCACCACCGAAAAGGGCCGCAACGGCGCCCGCACCGATCCCTTCCGCCTGCGCCGGGTCAGCATCCACGGCGCCGACGGCGCCCTGGCCGCGATCTGGAAGGTGACGACCGGCGAGGCCCTGCCGCGGCTCTGGCTGCGCCTGCGCGGCTGAGTTCAGCCGGCCGGGCGCTCGAGCTCCTCGAGCAGGAGCCCGAGGAAGGGGGCTTGGCGGAGGTCCTCGATCGACGGCTCGCCGGCGGCGGCGAGGCGGAGGTGCTCGTGGTCGGAGCGGCAGTGGACCATCCAGCAAAGTTGGCGCAGGGCCGGCACTAGGGCTGGGTCGATGCCGAGCGCCTCGCAGTAGCGGGCGGCCGCGGCGGCGGCGATGGCACCGTAGGGCGTCGAGGGGTCGAGCAGGCGCCGATAGGAGTCGCGGGTGCTTCCGTCCTCCAGCGCTTTGTCGAGGACGAAGGCGGCGTTGGCGAGGAAGTAGACGAGGTCGAGACCAGGCAAGCCGTGCGGCTCGGCCGACTCCCAGTCGAGAAGGGCGGGAAGGTCGCGCGCGGCGAGGACCAGGTTCCAGGGAGAGCAGTCGCGGTGCTCGCAGACCACCGGCAGCCCAGCGACAGCCCCGACAGCGGAGCGCAGTGCCTCCAGCTGGTTCGGCCCTAGTGCCGGGCCGAAGTGCGCTTCAAAGAACTCGAGGTGCTCGTCGAGCGTCGTCCGCTCGCCGCCGGCCTCCGCCCCGTCGCCGGCCAGCTCGATCAGTAGGTCGGTCACTCGGCGGGCCATCTCCGGAAAGCTCTTTGGGGTCAGGCGGTCGAGCATCGAGTCGCCGTTGATCGCCCCCTCGGCCACCCCCTCGCGGCCGCTGCGCCGCAGGCGCTCGCGGAAGTCGGGGACCCCTTCGACCTCCGGCCGCGCCTCGGCCAGGTGGGCGAGCATCGTCGCCTCGCGCTCCAGCCCCTCCTCAGCCTCCGGCACCCGGGCGAATTTCGTCGCCGCGGGCGGGCGCAGGCTTCCCGGCTCGAACTCGAGTCCGACGACCTTGTTGATGCTGCGGTGGCCGCCGGTCAGCAACATCGGCGAGCGGTCGCCTTCCGCGCCCTCCCCCCCGTCGCCGGGAAGCCGGGCGATCACGTACACCGGCGCCAGGGCGCCAACCCGGGCAGCCCATCCCCAGATGCGTCGTAAGCCGGTATCGACCGCGGTCTTCGCCGGCCGCTTGGTGAGCATGTGGGTGACCGCCTCGCGCGAATCGAGCGGCAGCCAGAACTGCGGCGTCCGGCTCGGCTGCGGTCCCGGCCAGTAGATCCTCACGTCAGCGAAGCCGGCCCGCTGCAACCGCCGCTTCGCCCGCCGGGGACCGGCCAGGCGCGGTGACCACCACCGGCAGACAACCTCGCCGCCCGGCGCCAGCGCGTCGCGGACCAGGCGCACGGACGACCGGGTGGGGAAGCCGGCGACGACGACCTCGGCCTCGCCCGGCCCGGCCGGGTCCGAGACCAGCCGCAGGGCGTCTGAGTCGCGGCCGGGCGCGAGGTCGATCACCCGCGGCGGATCCTGGCGGCGCAGCAGGAAGCGCCAGTCGACCTGGCGCAGCTGCGCGTTTCGCTCCGGCTCGCGCAGGTCGGAGTCGAGCGGCCTGGCGCCGAGTGGACGCTCGCTCATCGCAAGAGCTCCTCGTAGACGCCGCTGACCCGGACGGCCATCCTGGCCCGGGTGAAGTTCTGCTCGACCCGCTGGCGAGCCTGCGTCCCGAGTTGCCCGCGGAACTCGGAGTCGCCAAGCAGCCGGCGCAGCGCCGCCGCGAGGGCACCGGAGTCGCCAGGGGGCACGAGCAGACCGCTGCGGCCGTCCTCGATCAGCTCTTCGGTGCCGCCGATCGCCGAGCTGACCACGGCGCGGCGCGCCGCCATCGCCTCCATGACCGCCAGCGAGGTCCCCTCATATAACGACGGCAGGGCGAAGACGTCGCAGGCGGCAAGCAGCTCCGGAACGTCGTCGCGGCGGCCGAGGAACCGCACCCGCTCTCCGACGCCGAGCTGGTCTGCCAGCCCTTCCAGGCGCGCCCGTTCCGGCCCTTCCCCGGCCAGGGCGAAGACCGCATCCGGCACTTCCGCGGCCGCCCCGAGCAGGACCGGGAGGCCCTTCTGCTCGCTCAGCCGGGCCGAGGTGAGGACCAGCGGCCGCTCGCCCGCGCCGAGCTCTTCGCGCAGCCGCGGAGATCCCTTGCCCCCGAAGCGCTCGACTTCGACGGCGTTGTGGACGACCTCGATCTTGCCGGCCGGCCACCCCCAGTCGTCAACTAGGCCGGCGGCGATCTCGCGCGAGACGGCGAGGTAGCGGTCGACCCGACCCGCCAGCAGCCGCAGCTGCAGCCGGGTCGAGCGGTCGGGGACGTAGGTGGAGATCACCTGGACCGTCCCCAGCACGGCCCGGACGCCGGCCAGGACAGCAGCGGCGAGGCCCCACTTCGCCGCCACCGGCGAGCTCATATGCGCGTGGAAGACATCGGGCCGCTCCCGCCGCAGCAGCCGCCGCAGCTCCGGCACCTGCCTGGCGCCGGCCAGCCCGAGCGGCAAGGGCGCGATCGTTCGCACCGGGACGTCCGCCGCTTCGGCCCGTTCGCGGATCGGCTCGACCCCGGAGGCGTCCTCGAGCAGCAGGGTCGGCTGCCAGGCGTCTCGGTCGAGCGCTTCGAGCAGCATCAGCATCGCGTTCTCGGCCCCGCCAAGGACACGGCTATCGGTGTAGAAGAAAGTAGATCGGGCCATGGTGCAAATCGCGGGCGAGCTCAGCCAGCTCGCCACGGTCCTCTGATTCGGCAAGGGCGGCGTCCGCCCCTGCCCAGAAGGCGTAATCGAGGGCGGCACGGTAGAAGAGCGGCGAGCGCCAGGCGCCGAGGCGCTCCAGTAGCGAAGCGACCGCGAAGACCACGGCCGCGGTAGCGGGCAGCCGCCGCGTCGCCGCCAACAGCAGCGAGCGCACCGCCAGCCAGGGCTGCGAGCTGTCATCTGGGGCGGCGAGGCGCAGTTCACCGAAGACCTGCGGGTGGCGGCGGGCCAGGTGCACGGTCGTCCGCCCTTTCGCCAGGGTGTCGCGCTGCAGGCCGCCGAAGTCCTTGTCGTAGGTCTGATGGGCGAGCGCCCGCGGGTCGTAACCGAGCTCGACCCCGGCGGCGCGCAGCCGCAGCGCCAGCTCGACGTCCTCGTTGCCGTAGATGCCGAAGGACTCGTCGAAGCCGCCGGCCTCCCCCATCACCTCGGCCCGCAGCGAGGCGTTGCCGGTATAGAAGGAGCGGGTGCGGCCGAGGTGCTCGGGGTCCTCGGCGAGCCGCTGCAGGTGGAGGTCGAACTTCTCCTTGACGTAGTGGGCGGCGCGCGGGCTACCGGGCTCGAGCTCGACTGGGACCGCGCCGAGGACGCAGCGGCGAGAGCCAGCCGGGTGGTGCGAGCGGTGCCGCTTGACGAACTCCGGCACGACCTGCATGTCGTCGTCGAGGACGATCAGGACTTCGCCGCGGGCCGCGGCGATCGCGGCGTTGCAGGCGGATGCCCTGCCCCGCCCGGCCGGCTCGACCCGGCGCAACTCGTAAGGCGGGGAGAAGTCGTCGATCATCTCGGCGCTGCCGTCGCTGCAAGCGTCGGTGGCGACAACCACCTCGTAGCTTGACGGCTCGACCGACTGCTCCCGCAGCGACTCGAGCGTCCGCCGCAGGGTCTCGCGCCGCTGGTGGGTCGGGATCACCACCGAGACCGCAGGGCTAGCCACCGCCTGCTCCCCCGCGGCCCGCGACCGCCTCCTCGTAGACGGCGGTCATCCGCCGCGCCCAGGGATCAGGCCCGAGGTAGCGCTCGGCAAACTCCCGCGCCCGTGCCCCCAGCTCGCGACGGCGCGCATCGTCAGCGAGCAGGGCCGCGGTTGTCGCGGCGATCTCGCTCTCGTCGGCGGCAATCGCCAGCGGCGGCTCCTCGTCGAAGCAGTCATAGCCCTCGCGGCCGCGCGGCGTGGTGACAACGGCCTTGCCGGCCGCCATCGCCTGCAAGACCTTCATCCGCATTCCGCCCCCGGTCCGCACCGGCGCCAGCACTACCGCCGCCTCTTCGAGATGGGGAATGACGCTGGGAGCGTCGGCGATCACTTCTACCCCGGGCCCGGCGAGTCCGGTGATCTCCGGCGGCGGCGCAGTGCCGACGATCCGCAGCCGCGCGGCCGGGAAATCGGCCCGCACCGCCGGCATGATCTCGCCGGCCAGCCAGTGGGCTGCGTCGCGGTTCGGGGCATGAGCGAAGTGACCGACGAAGAGCACCGTCCCGCTGACCTCGCGGCCGGGGTCCGCGGCCGGCGACAGCTCGAGACCGAAGGGGTCGACCCGCACCCGCGGGCCGACCTCCGGCGCCAGCTCGGCCAGGGTCTCCGCATCGCGGCGGCTGAAGACTTCGACCAGGTCGAATTTATTCCAGGCGCGGCGCTGAAACCCAGCCCAGCGACGCCAGTCGATTTCGCCGAAGGCCCAACCCGGCCAGCCCCCCGGCGAGGCAGGCGGCCGGGTGAACGGCCGCGGGCGCAGCACCTCGTGGTGGGTGAAGACGCTCGGCAGCCCGGCGGGATAGCGGAAGACCGACATCGCGCTGTCCTCGATCGCGACAACGTCGAAGTCGCGCTCGCCGGCGAGTCGGTCGAGGATCGCCTGGATCCCGGGGTCGGCATACCAGACGGTCCGCCACGGCCAGGGACCGCGCGCCCACTTCGTCGCCATCCGCAGCTGCCGGCGCCGCCGCCGACCGCCCGGCGGTGGCCGCCGCCGATCGGCGGCGAAGACCTCGACCTCGCCACGCAGCCGCTCGACCGTCTCCGCGTGCCCCGGCTCGTCGCCGACGGCGGTCACCAGCGTCACCTCGTGCAGGCGGCGCAGCCCCAGCAACTGGGCGTGGAGGAGGACCGGGATCGCCCCGCCCCCGTCCGCCTGCGGCGGAACCGGCGTGACCAGGAGGACCTTCACACCTGGACGCCGACTTCGGCGCGCCGCAGGCGGCCCAGGAGGCGGTTCAGGGTGCGGCGCCGTTCGGGGAAGAGGAAGAGCTCGGCCAGGTGTTGGGCGAACGGCCGCGGCAGCGTCGCCTCCAGCGTGAACCAGACGAGGAACATCGCTTTCATCGGCAGCGAGATGTCGAAGCGGCGGTGCATCGCCCGCAGCGAGTCCCGCAGGAGGCTCCAGCGGGTGTCGCCCGGGATCGGGTGCTCCTCCGGGGCCAGGCGCAGGGAGATCAGGCGGTTGCCGAGGTCGGAAAGCGAGAGGATCCGGTCGGGCCGTTCCAGCCCAATCTGGTCGGCCCGGCGCTCGAGCGAGCGGAAGGTCGCCGCCGCGTAGGCGATCGCGTCGCGGACATGGCCGAGGTCGAGCTGGGTGGCGTCGAGTTCGTAGCCGTTGCCGCCGTGGATCCGATACTCGGCGCAGATCTCGTCGAGTGCCCCGGAGCCGCCGGAGAGGGCCGTGAGGTGCACGAGGTACCAGTCGGCGCCGTGGCGGGGGTAGTCGGCCTCGGGGATCGGCAGCAGCTCCCGCAGCGAGGAGAGGCGGAAGGAGGTGCCGCCGCCCGGCAGCCAGGCGAGGTCGAAGGGAAAGGCCAGCTCGGCCCGCCGCACGTCGCCGGTCGGCGCCAAGAGGTGTTCGAAGGGCTTGGTGATCCCGGTCCGCCTGCCGTCGGCGTCGATCACTTCCATCCGGAATTGCACCTTGACCAGGTCAGGGTCGGCAGCGAACGCCGCGGCAACAAGGTTGGCGGCCTCCGGCCGCAGGATGTCGTCGGCGTCGAGCACCAGCAGGACGTCCCCCTGGCAGCGGGCGATCCCCGCGTTCAGCGCCGAGGCCTGCCCCCCTCGCTCCTTCAGAATCACCTCGATCCGGTCTTCGTAGCCGGCGAGGATCTCTCGCGAGCCATCTTCAGAACCGTCGTCGACGGCGATCACCCGCACCCCGGGGCGGGTCTGGGCGAGGGCGCTGTCGATGGCAGCGGCGAGGAAGCGGCCGTAGTTGTGGTTGGTGATGACGACGTCAACACCGAGGTCGCGCCCGACCTCAGACATGCCTGTGGCGATGTTCGAGCCCGGGCCGAATCAGGAGCGCAATGTATCCAAGCGTTCGGCGACGAACGTCCAATCCGCGCTTTGGCCGGGGAGGCGAGCACTAGTATCGCCCGCCATGGAGGCTGCAGCCATCCGCCGCCGGGCGGCCGCTCGGAGCAGGGGTTTCATGGCTTCGAACCGGGTCGCGCTGATCATCCTCGCCTGCGCGGCGGGGATCCTGGTCTGCTCGATCGCCAACGCCCTGTCCCGTGCCGGCGAAGACCCGACGCCGCTGCTCTACTGGGTCGGCGTCCTCGTGATCGTGCTGCCGATCTTCTACCGGCTGACCTCCGAGGAGGCCTCGCCTGGCGAACGACTGGCCCTCGTCTGCCTGCTCGGCCTCTCCCTCTACGGCGTCAAATTGGTCCGCGACGCCCCGATCTTCACCTTCGCCGACGAGTTCCTCCACGGCTACAACTCAAACCAGGTCAGCCAGTACCACCACCTCTTCCACGACAACCCGATCCTCGAAACCTCCAAGTACTACCCGGGGCTGGAGGGGGCGACCTCGGCCCTGCGGACGCTGACCGGGCTCTCCGGCTACACCGCCGGCGCGATCGTGATCGGCGCCGCCCGCCTGCTGGCGATGAGCGCGATGTTCGTGCTCTTCTGGCGGGTCTCCGACTCGGCCCGGATCGCCGGCCTGGGGACGGCGATCTTCACCGGCAACTTCAACTTCCTCTTCTGGAGCGCCCAGTTCTCCTACCAGTCGATGGCGCTGCCGATGCTGCTACTGATCCTGCTGGCGGTGGTCGAGCTGGAAATCGCACCGCGGGCGGCGCGGGGCGCTTGGCGGGCGCTGGCCGCGCTGACGATCGCGGCGGTGGTGGTCACCCACCACATCACCTCCTACGCGGTCGCCGCCACCCTCATCGTGCTCTCGGCCCTGACCGCCTGGGTGGAGCGGGTCCGCAAACCCGCCGGCCCCTGGCGGCTGGCGCTGCTGGCGCTGGTGCTGACGACCATTTGGCTCATCTTCATCGCCAGCTCCACCGTCGAATACATCTCGCCGACCGTCAGCAACGCGATCGAGTCGAGCTTCCACACGGCCGCCGGCGAGGCGCCGACCAGGGACCTCTTCCAGGGAGCGACCTCGAACATCCAGCCGACGCCGACCCCGGCCCGCGCCGTCGCCCTGCTCGCCGTCCTGATGCTGATCGCCGGGCTGCCCTTCGGTCTACTGACGGTGTGGCGCCGCTACCGCAAGCAGCCGGTTGCGCTGCTGTTCGGCCTTGCTGCGATCGCCTTCTTCGGCGCCCTCGCCCTGCGGCTGACGCCCGCCGCCTGGGAGACCGGCAACCGGGCGAGCGAGTTCCTCTTCATCGGCCTCGCCTTCGTGATCGGCTGCGTCGGGCTCGAGCGCTGGCGGCCGGCCTCCGCCAGGTGGGCTGGCCGCGTCCTTGCCGCCACCGCCCTGACGATCATCGTGATCGGCGGCGCGATCTCCGGTTGGCCCTGGGACTCCCAGCTCGCCCACGCCGTCCGCACCCATTCCGAAGAGGGGCCGACGATCTCCTCGCCGCCGCTGGCGATGGCGGAATGGGCCCAAGATCACCGCGCGGAAGGGAAAATCGGTGCCCTGGTCGCGACCTCCCGCTTGCTGCTCGACCCAGGCGACCGCAGGGTCTACAGCGACTTCACCGCCAACCTCGTCGAAATCATCCCCGACGACTCGCTGCTGAGCTGGCAGCGGGAACTGCTGCAGGAAAAAAACATCCGCTTCGTCGTCGTCGACCGCCGCGAAGTGGGCGGCGACGGGATCCGCGGCTTCTTCTTCACCGAACAGGGCACTTCGACGGACGGCTGGCTGCCGCGCTCGTCGGTGACCAAGTTCGAAACCTTCCCCGGCGCCACCCGCATCTACGACAGCGGCTCGATCGTCATCTACGACCTCGAACCCGGCCGGGACGGCGAGCCGGAAAAGCGATGAGAGGCCACCGCGACCTGAGGCTGCTGTTAGCGCTGACCGTCGTCTGCGCGATCGGCTCGCTGATCACCCCGCTCGGGGCCGTGCGGGTGATCTTCGCCGTGCCGCTGACGCTGATCTTCCCCGGCTACGCGATCGCCGCCGCGGCCTTCGCCTCGCGCCCGCTCGCCTGGCCGGAGCGGATACCGCTGACGCTCGGCATCAGCCTCGCCTGCCTCGCCCTCTCCAGCCTCGTCCTCAACTACACCCCGGGCGGCATCCGCGGCCTTCCCTGGGTGCTGATCCTCGTCCTGGTCGTCTTCTTCTGCTGCCGGAGCGCCGCCACGCACCGCGGCCGCAGCAGCCGCCGCGGCCGCACCGACCGCCAAGAAGCCGATCCCCTGCCGAAACTCGGAAAGCCCCGCCCGGTGACCGCGATCCTCGCCGCCGTCGCCTTGGCGATGGTCGCAGCGGCGCTGGTCCTCGCCCAGGCAACCTTCGATAACAACAACGCCGCCGGCTACACCCAGCTCTGGGTCTCACCGCCGAAACCGACCGACACCTTCGCCCAGATCGGCGTCACCAGCGAGCAGCAGCAGACCAGGGGCTACCGGTTGGTGGTCGAGGTGGAAGGCGAAGACAGCCCGCTGGTCCAGACCTTCGAGCTGGAACCGAGCCAGACCCACCTGACGAAGGTCAACTCCGACTCGGAATCGCCGGTCGGAGTCGAGGCGAAGCTCTACCTGCGCAGCAATCCGACCAAGGTGTACCGCCGGGTTTCCACCCAGCTGAACCCGGCTGGGGCGTCTGTACGATGACGCGCCCGATGCGGATCCTGATGCTGACCCAGTCCTATGCGCCGATCGTCGGCGGCATCGAGCACATGGTCGAAGACATCAGCGGCGAGCTCACCAAGCGCGGCCACGAGGTTGCCGTCGCGACGCTGCGCCAGCCCCAATCCGAGCCGGTCGGCTCCGAGAGCGTTCCCGCCTACGGCCTCGACAGCTCGGTTCGCAGCATCCCCGGCCTCAAGCTCGACGAGGAACGGACCCACTCTCCCCCGGTGCCCGACCCCTGGACGACCCGCGAGCTCCGCCAGCTGATGAAGCGCTTCCGCCCCGACGTCGTCCATGCCCACGACTGGCTGATCCACTCCTACCTCCCTCTCGACCGGCGTTCGTCCCCGGCCCTGCTGCTCTCGATGCACGACTACGGGCTGACCTGCGCGACCCGGCGGTTCATGCACCGGGGCAAAGAGCTCTGCAGCGGCCCCGGACCGGTCAAGTGCCTGCGGTGCGCGTGCGAGGTCTACGAGAGCGTCCCCAAGGGTGCTCCGGCGGCGATCGGGACGAGGGCGTTCGAAGGTCGCGTCCGCAAGCACGTCGACGTCTTCCTGCCGGTGAGCACAGCGGTCCGGGACCTCTGCCGGCTCGGACCCGAGGACACCGTCCAGGTGATCAACAACTTCGTCATCGGGCAACCAGCGCCGCTGGGGAACGAGCCGGAGCTGGCGCAGCTGCCGCAGGAGCCCTACATCATGTACTTCGGCGACGTCAGCCGGGAAAAGGGAGTCCACAACCTCGTTGCCGCCTACCGCGAGCTCTCCTCGCCGCCGCCGCTGGTCCTGATCGGCCGTCACGTCGGCGAGATCGAAGAGGCCCCCGGCGTAGTGACCCTCGGGCGAATGCCCCACCGGATCGTCCTCGAGGCGCTGAGAAGGTCCCTGTTCACCGTCGCCCCGTCAATCTGGTCCGACCCGTTTCCGGTCGTCGCCCTCGAGGCCGCGGCGGCGGGCAAACCGACGATCGCCTCGCGGATCGGCGGCCTTCAGGACTCCGTCGTCGACGGCGAGACCGGCTTCCTTGTCCCCCCCGGCGACCGCAGGGCCCTCGCCGGAGCGATGCAGCGCTTGCTCAACGACACCGAGCTGAGGGAGCGGCTGGGAGCCGCGGCCCACGCCCGCCAGGAGGAGCTGTACACCCCTGGCACGATCATCCCCCAGTACGAGCAGGCCTATGAGCTTGCCCTGGAGCAGCGCCGGTCGCGGCGTGCCAAGTAGTTGCCTGCCACGCAGGGGACGACCGCATCCCGCCGAAGAACCCCGTGTTCCTGATGAACCGACCGATCCTCGGCGGCGTATTGGGATGAACAGAGATGAACGCGACCAGCAACAGCATTGAGGCGCTCGGCGCCCACCGTCTTCGCGCCCTGATCTTGTTTTCGCTCGTCCTCGCCGCGATGCTCGCCGTCGGGCTCGGGGGCTCCCGTTCGGCCAGCGCGGCCGGCGGCGGGCGGGCGATCTACTGGGGAGCCCAGATCGGCGACCACTTGACCGGTGAACAGGCGCCGTGGGACATGAACGCCCTCTACAAGTTCGAGCGGCTGGCGGGGAAGAAGGCCTCGCTGGTCAGCTTCAACGCTCCCTTCGCTACCTGCGCAGGCTCGAGCTGCATCTTCAACCTGTTCCCCTACACGCCGTTCGAATCCCTGCGCGCCGCCGGCGTGATCCCGGTCTACGGCTGGAGCAGCTCCTCGATCTCCGAAGGCACCCATGACCCGAAGTTCTCGCTCTCGAAGATCATCCACGGCCGCTACGACAACTACATCCGCAGCTTCGCCACCGCCGCGGCCGCCTGGAAGCACCCCTTCTTCCTCCGCTACGACTGGGAGATGAACGGCGACTGGTTCCCCTGGTCAGAGGGAGTCAACGGCAACCGCCCGGGCCAATTCGTCGCCGCCTGGCGCCACGTCCACGACATCTTCACCTCGGTCGGCGCCACCAACGCGACCTGGGTCTGGTGCCCGAACATCGACCGCGACAAG